>Ga0209631_10005540_pt1 | contig 13339 bp, 23 predicted proteins | sample COG_08_FD_184752 | JGI IMG/M metagenome (GOLD analysis project Ga0209631, IMG submission 184752) | Pelagic Microbial community sample from North Sea - COGITO 998_met_08 (SPAdes) (version 2) | ecosystem: Environmental > Aquatic > Marine > Neritic zone/Coastal water | place: Helgoland, sampling... | reverse complement strand
GCAATCATGTCTGGCAAGTCTGAGGTTATTGCTGACATTGGTGACTACACTCAGGGCGGCACAGCTATTGAGCGCGGCCTTAGAGGTGCTGCAAACCAGTTTGGTAAGATCAACTTCCTAGATCACTGGACTTCTGGGATGAAGCAGCTACACGCTGTGACAATGCAAACCTCTATCTTTGATGGCTTGAGTAAGGGTAAGTTTGACAAGCGTTTAGAGCGATTAGGCATTGATAAGCAATCTGCAATGGACATGTGGAAGCAGGTTAAGAAGCATGGCACAAAGCAGGATGGGGTATGGCTGACTAACGCTAAGAACTGGGATAGACCAGACCTAGAAAGAATGTGGGGTGCGGCAGTTAGAAAGGAAAGTGACCGAGTAATTATTATACCTGGCCAAGAAAAGCCGCTGTTTATGTCTAGCGAGATGGGAAAGACTATAGGGCAGTTTAGGTCATTTATTTTATCGGCTACGCAACGGGTGTTTATTGCTGGCTTGCAGAACCAAGACCATAACGCTGTAGGTGGATTTGCATCTTTAATTGGTATGGGCATGTTCACATACTATCTAAAGCAGAAGATAGCAGGCAGAGATGTTAGTGATGATCCTGCGACATGGGTTGCAGAAGGCATGGATAGGTCAGGTGTGCTAGGCGTGTTGGGCGAGATCAATAACACTGTAGAAAAGATATCTAGCAACTCTATAGGATTGAGGGCGCTACTCGGAATTGATGCGCCAGCAAGCAAGCAGGTATCTCGCTCAGTGGCAGAGTCTGCGCTAGGGCCAACATTTGGCAGCCTGTTAACAACTACCATTGCAGCAAGTAATGCCATCACATCAGAAGGTGAAATGACTGACTCAGACATAAGGGCGCTAAGAAGGCTTGTGCCTTTGCAGAACCTGTTTTATTTACGCAAGGGGTTTGATGAGGTCGAGAAGGCAGTCGGTGATCTATAACCTTGTATGTAGTATAATTAGCACAATTATTGGGGTGCAGAAATGACAGTAACAGCAGCAACAACTAGGAACGATTATGTTGCCACAAGTGGGCAGACGGTATTCCCGTACACGTTTACCGCGTTAGCCGATGGCGATATAAAAGTCCTGAAGAACGGTACAGCATTGACGCTGGGTGCTGGCAATGACTACACCCTGAGTGGAATAGGCTCATACGGTGGTAATGTCACGCTAAACAGCGGTGCAGCTACTGGTGACAAGATAGCCATATACCTAGATATGGACTTGGCGCGTACAACTAACTACCAGAACAGCGGTGATTTCCTAGCCCTAGACGTTAACGGTGACTTCGACGCACTGTGGTTAGCACTACAGCAGGGTACAACGGACATAGAACGCACTGTACGCCGTCCTCAGGTCGATCCCAGCACAATCAATATGGAGCTACCGGCAGCAGCTAGTCGCGCTCAGAGGCTCTTAGCGTTCGATTCTACGGGTGCTGTAACAATAGAGCCATACCTGAACAACGAAACAATTGTACTTAATGTGCAGACAGCTACAGGTGATGGTGTCACTACAAGCTATGGGCTGCTTAACGTACCCTCTAGCACTAGCCTGTTGCAGATATCCATAGACGGACTGCTACAAGAGGTATCATCATACAGCCTTGCTGGCAGTAACTTGGTGTTCTCTGAGGCACCCCCTGTAGGCGCTGCTATTGAGATTAGGGCGTTTGTACAGAAAGAGATTACCAGCACTGACCTGTCGGTTAATGAGTTTACAGGCAACGGTAGCACTACATCGTTTACTTTGTCTGCCCCTGCAATTGAGAATAATACCTTTGTCTACATTAATGGTGTGTACCAGTTTAAGAGTACATATTCCGTATCAGGGAATACCATTACATTCTCTACCGCGCCTCCTAACACGTCAGGCATAGAGGTAGTATTGGCTGCATTTGTTACCACACAGCTGCCGGTTCCTGGTGACAATACGGTAACTACGGCCAAGATTGTAGACGGTGCCGTTACAGCAGCTAAGATAGCTTCAGCGCCTATCTCAGTGGGCATCACTACTGCGGTTACAAGCACATCTATCACAGCTACTGTTAACACGCATGTCTATGTTAGTGCGGCTGGCAGAACCATTACATTGCCTGCTTCACCGACTATAGGGCAGAGAGTCCTGATCACTGTAGGCAACTTTACTGATACAGTAGTAGGCAGGAACGGATCAAACATTATGGGTAGTGCAACAGACTTTACTATGGATGCAGCGTATCTCTCCATACAATTCATATTTACGGACGCAACGCAAGGGTGGGTGATGTCGTGAGCAACTTTACAGACTTTATAGGTGGCGGCGGCGCAGCTACGCTTGAAACAATCGTACTTACTACGTCACAAACGTGGACACCTCCAGCTAACGGCACAGCGCGTATCCATGTAATTGGTGGTGGAGCTAGTGGTGCTTCAAGCGGCGGTTACTGGAGTGGAGCAGCAGGTGGCTATTGCCGAAAAAACGTAACTTTATCTACAGGGACAAACTGGACAATTGTTGTTGGTTCTGGCGGTACGCCAACTGGTACTAACTCAGCAATCGTAGCAGGCGGTAACAGTTCAGCGACTGACGGTTCTAGCACTCTGACAGCAAACGGAGCAGGAACATCACAGACAAGCCCCGGCACTGCCTCAGGTGGTGATGTCAACTACACAGGTGGGCAAGGAGGCAACGGTGATACTCTAAGGGGTGGCGGTGCTGTAAGCGTACATTCTAGCGGCAGTGGTAATGCCGTAGTAGGTGGAGGCGCAAGTTCAGATGCAGGCGTTGACGGTTTTGTGCCTCTTGGTCTTGGTCAGCTTATAGGCGGAAGCGGTGGTAATCAAGGCCATGCCGCTGGAAACGGAGGGTTTTTGTCGGGCGGCGGCGGGGCTTTTCGCAGTGACAGTAATACGCTTACTGTTGGCGGCAATGGCGGCATTGGTGCTGGCGGTGGTTATGCTTATAACGGTTCTTCTACTTCCAAAAGAATGGGCGGCAGAGGCGGTGACGGCATCGTAATCGTTCAATATCTGACAGTATCGTAAGGAGAATAAAATGAAGTACAACATTAAAGATGCTGACGGCAACATCATAAACACAATTAAATCAGACGCTGCCTTTGTAGAAGCAAACTTTGAACACTATGAATTGTGGACAACACCAGAGCCTACAGCAGAAGAAGAAGCTCGTCAGTGGCGCGATAACGAACTGGCATTCACAGACTGGATCATACCTCTGACAGATCATCCCCAGCGTGAGGCTCACATAACGTATAGGGAATCGCTAAGGCAGTGGCCCTCTACAGAGTCGTTCCCTGAAACTAAGCCGGAGCTATAAACATGGCCTTAACTAAAGTAAGCGGCCCGTTAACAACAGGCATTCCTACTGCTGGTAATCTTCCTGATTCAGAAATAGGCATTGTTGCAGGCACTGTACGGCAAGACGATACAGACAGGACAAAGTGGTACTTCATCAATGATGCATCGCATGAGCCTGTGGGAGTCTCAGGAACCTACGCTACGGCTAGTGGGGGAACCATTACCCTCAACTATGACACTACATATAGTGAAGTCATCAGCATGGTTGTTGCGCCTGACGAAACATTTGCTAACCAAATGAACATTAGTTGCGGTGGCTCAGTAGGTCTTAGCCGTGTACTTATATCCGCATCCTCTGCCTTTACTGGCGCATTTACACTGGAGTGGACTGGTTCAGCATGGTCATTCATTAGCGGCACAGCGCAGCTACTAGACCCTACATTCGTGTCTTACAATGCAGGTACTTTAACTCTCAGCCATGACTACTGCCGAGGTGCTGCGATTACTGTTGCCCCTTGGAGCGATGGCGGTGAAGTATTGAACCCATACATTCCTTTGATTAAGACAGTAGGCCAAGATCAGGTGGCGATACAGTGGATTGATACCACTACAGGAAACATTGTTACTGACTCAACGCCATCACCTAGAATGAAGGCTCTGATCACTAAGACCAATGCACAAGGGCTGTTCCTAGATGGCACTAATAACGCTACAGACATTAATGGCATCGACATGGACTTAGGTAACTTCTGGTTCTACGGCATATTTAAGAAATAACTTACAGGGCATTACAAGATGGCTTTAACTAAATCAGCAAACCGCATGATCTCTGGCGCACAAATAAGCGTCAAGGATTTCGGTGCAGTAGGCGACGGCGTAACAGACGATACGGCGGCTATCCAAGCAGCCATTGACCATGCCTTTGCTTTGTCTACAGCTAAGGACACCATACTCAAGAAGGGTAGAGTGTCATTGATCTTCGATGCTCGACAAGTATACAAGACATCTGCTGTTCTTGATTTCGGCGGAAGCATTGTTAGCGGCGTAGGGCAGGCTGGATGCAGGGTTAACGTAGACTTCAACCACTGTACCATTACTCCAGGAGCGCACGACTGTATGCGCCTATGGGGCCAGAACGCTACGTTTGAGAACCTTACCATTGATTACATCTATAGCCGTAGCAGCTATACAGAGGGTGGTGAGACTATACCTGCTATAGACCCTATCAATACGCAGGATGATGTATATACGGCACAGCCTACAGGTATATACCTTGGCCCATTGCCAGCTAACGTACCCTCAAGCGGTGCGTCTGCATCTTTTTGTAACTACAAAAACATCATTGTTAACGATGCGTATAGGGCGTGGGAACTAGAAGACGATTCATCCTACCTGTTTAAGAACCGCTTTATTGAGTGTGACGTTAATGGCGCACTTGAGTATGCGTGGTATCTGTACTCATCCCCTACTGTTGGTCAGTCCACTACTAACGTATGGGAGTCTTGCCACGTATCTGCTAAGAATGCAGGGGCAGATTCTGACGTTACTGTTGGCGGTAGCTCATACAACTGTATTCAGACCCACGTGCCCTCTGCTGCGACTGAGCCAGGTACGGGTGCAAGCTGGGCAAACTACTGGTATCTAAACCCATTAGCCAGCGGCAAGCCTGCATGGGATGTGAACAAGACTAGATACTATGAAGACGGCAAAGGCTGGTTCTTGTTTAACCTAAGCGTATCTACCTTCCAAGGTGGTTGTGCGTTTGATGGTGGTAACAATAGAGAGAACGGCAACATTATCTCTAGCAATCAGCAGGGTCTTATCATCACTGGTGGTTTCCACTTAGAAGTGTACCAGTCTGTTGTAGACACTACTTACCCTATCGACATCAAGCAGGGTGATATACACATCGACATGCTGTATATGCCTGCCGCCTATCTTGCTGCGCCTACTAACAACATCCTGATTGGCTCATCTACAGGGGCTGCTAGACGCGCATACATAGAGAACGTGTATAACTTTAGCCCTGCTGTATCTAGCACCTCTTTGAATGTAGTGGATGTAGATCAGTTTAGATTTGTTAAGCTGGGCTTGGGTATCAGCGGGACAGAGATTACTTCTCCTGTTGCTAGTAACACCCGCTTACTGCCTAGTGACTACTACATCCCTGAGCGACAAGTAACTAGCCGTGACCAGTTCGAGAACTTAATTGAGTACGGTGGTACTAACAGCGTTGTTACACCTACATCAAGAGAAAGCGGCAAGGTCTTTAGACATAACGTAGGTAACACTGGCTCTCTGATCATCAACCTAAACACTACATGTGACATTGGTACGATCTTCAAGGGCTACACTAACAACTCCACAGGCGGCCCTACTGGTACTACTACCATGAATCCGCAGACTGGCTTTGTGTGGGGGCCAACTGTTGCCAAGAACGGTGAGACTATCTGTGCTAGGAAAGAAAGCTCAGGTACTTGGAGAACATGGATAGAGCCTACACAGAACCTACAGGGTGCGTATGTAGGTAATAGACTGCAAGAGTTTACAGTAGCAGGTTTGCCAGCAGCTTCTTCTTACGCAGGCCACATGGTTGCAGTAACAAACGAAACAGGCGGGTATGTTCCTGCATTTAGTGATGGTACAAACTGGCGCAGAGTTACTGACCGCGCTGTAGTTTCCTAAGAGGATTTATAATGGCACTTACAAAAGATTTAACTGAAACAAAAGCAGGCTACACAGGAACCCTGGTCGCATCAGATGTTTACTTCAAGGTAACACTGGTGCACGGAACCAAGGAAGAGATGGCCTATGAAGTAACAGGCACAAGCGCAGACGGCGAGACTATGTTTGTAAAGACATTCTCATTCGTACCTTCTGTTAGTGACGATGCTGATAACTTCATCAAGCAAGCATACGAACATGCCAAGACACTGGCTGACTTTACTGGCGCGGTAGACGCGTAACAATTTACTAAGAGGTTTTACAATGGCTAATCCATTTGAAGGTGTAAGCGGTCAGTTGAATGGCAGTGTTTACGACATGGTTCCCGTCACTCCTGCTGACGGTGCAGATAACTTAGGTGCTGGCAACATTGCTATCGGCCTGTACATTGAAGGCGAAGGCAACGTCACATTCCACAACAAGGATGGCGTATCTCGTACAGTAGCTGTACCTGATAACTTCTATCTGATCTGCTCTATCAAGCGAGTCCTTAACACAGGTACTACTGCCACTGGCATACACGCATTGGTGCTGTAATGATTAGCGCGAATGTAAGTGCATTCTCTATAGGCAAGGCTGTTGGTGCTGGTGGTGGTGGGGCCGCTCCCTTCTCTCTGGCTTATGCTGGCGGCGCTGGCGCTGGCGGCGGCGGTGGTGCTAACGCTGGTGGTGGTGGTGGCGGAGGGTACTTAGAGGGCACAATTACGGCAATTCCAGGGACTGCTTATCAAGTCACTGTTGGTGCTGGCGGCACCGGAGCTAGTTCAGGCCCAGTTAACGGTGGAAACGGAGGCAATACTATATTTGCTACTGTCGCTGTTTGCGTGGGCGGTGGCGGTGGGGGATATTACAATAGTTATGGTCTTGCTGGAGGTTCAGGTGGAGGTGCTGGTTACAACAGAAGTCCGGGTGCCGCAGGCACTTCAGGCCAAGGTAATGATGGAGGCAGTGGCGCTGGCGCTGCTGCTTCAGCTTATGGCGCTGGTGGTGGCGGAGGATACGGAGCTGATGGTGACAACGGATCAGGTAGCCAAGGAGGTAATGGTGGCATCGGCAAGATTGGTGTAAGCATCGCTGATCCCAGCAGTGTTCAGATTTGTGGCGGTGGTGGAGGTGGAGCAGCTAACAATAATAAAGGACTTGGTAAATCAGGCGGAGGCGATGGTGGTGGATACCCATTCCTTGCCCCGCAGAACGGCGTTACCAATAAATGTGGTGGCGGTGGTGGCGGTGGTGGTAATCCGCAGAGAGGTGGAAATGGCGGTTCTGGTGTTCTTTACCTAAAGTATCCTGTCGCTAACACGGCAACATTCTCTGGTGGTGTTACACAAACCACGACTACTATCGGCAGCTTTAAGCACGTCAAGATTACAGCCGCAGGCCCATCTGACACAGTAACCTTTGGATAATAACTATGGCACATTACGCAGTATTAGATGAAAACAATATAGTTACTCAGGTGTTTGTCGGCAAAGACGAAGGTGAGATGGACTGGGATTGGGAGTTGTATTACGGGGCAAAGCGCACTAGCTACAACACGCATGGCGGTGTTCACTCTGAAGATGGCACTCCCTTACGCAAGAACTATGCAGGCATAGGCTACACGTATGATGAGGCCCGTGATGCATTCATCCCTCCACAACCTTACCCTAGCTGGACACTAAACGACGATACCTGTCTATGGGATTGCCCTGTAGAGGAGCCTGCTCCTATCGAGAATGAAGACGGGACTGTCACACTCCACACATGGGATGAGGTCAATCAAGAGTGGGTAGCAGTTGAATGATTGCTGAGATTACCGCAGTAGTAGGTGTCCTCAAGACTCTTAACGCAGGGATCAAAACGGTTAAGGAGTCAGGCTCACACTTGTCTGACTTAGCTGGGCTGTTCACTTCTCTCACTGAGAGCAAGGCTGCTGTTGAGAGCATCGAGGAGGCCACTAAGACCGGTGATCATGTACTGACGCAAGAGGAAGCCCTGGAGTTAGCATGGGCTAAGAACGCAATCAGGGAGCGTGAGAAGGAACTAAAGAAGATAACGCCAAGGGAAGTGTGGAGGGATATGCTTGCCATTCAGCATCGATCCCTCAGTGAACACAAGGCGAAGCTAGAGAAGCAGCGGCTAGCGGAACTTAGGCAACAGTCTAAGAAGGAAGATTTAATTAAACACACGGTTGGTGTAGTGCTGCTGATAGCAGTGCTTGCTGCTATATATCATTATGGATTCTAACATGACCGAAGATACTATCACGCGGATGGAAGCACATGAGAAAGAATGTGCTATAAGATACGCTAACATTGAGCGTAGACTGGATGATGGCAAACAACGATTCGACAAACTGGAGCGTATGCTGTGGATGATGTACCCCATGATCATCTCCATCTTTGCAGTCGCTAAGTGGATACAATGATACAAGCACTGATAGGCCCAGTATCAGGGTTGCTGGATAAGTTCATTGAGGACAAGGATGCTAAGAATGCCTTGGCCCATGAGATCAGTACGATGGCAGAGCGCCATGCACAAGAGCTGGCAAAGGGTCAGCTAGAAGTTAACAAGGTAGAGGCTGCACACAAGAACATGTTTGTGGCAGGCTGGCGGCCAGCTATCGGGTGGATATGCGGGTTTGCTCTTATGTACTCTACCATCCTATCCCCTATTCTGGGTATCTGGTACACAGTCCCTCCTGTAGATAGCTCCTTGCTTACAACCGTACTGATGGGTATGCTAGGTCTAGGTGCTATGCGTACCGTTGAGAAGGCTAAGGGCGTACAGAGAGAGCGATGAGATACTTTAAACACGCAGACTTTGATTGTCAGGAGACGGGCAACAATGAGATGTCAGATGAATTCCTGTGGGCACTCGACTCACTACGCCACGTTTGCGGCTTCCCATTCATTATTACCTCGGGATACAGAGATCCGTCCCATAGTATCGAGGCGCGTAAGGCCAAGCCAGGTACTCACGCTCAGGGCATCGCTGCGGACATTAAGATTAACAACGGTAATGAAGCCTACGAGATCATCAAGCACGCGCAGTCAATGGGATTTAATGGTATAGGTGTGGCTAAGACGTTCATCCATGTAGACACACGGCCAGGTATGCCTGTTATCTGGTGCTATTAACGCATCAAACTCTTAGCGGTTTTCTTTGATCGCTTAAATGCCTTGGCTGTAGGGGCACCAGCAGTACCAGGCTTACGCATCTTCTCTCCAGACCCTGCTGCAATGCGCTTACGTTTAGCATGTATGTTAGCGTATAGACCTTTAGGCATTACCATTTACTCTTGTTGGCCCAGTATGCTGCTGACATCTTACCTTTGGCAATGTTCTTTGCATGACGGGCTTTGAATGATTTGCGTCTGGCCTTTTGTTTAGCAGTCTTAGGGTTAGAACCTGCACCGGACACACCTTGCTGACCATAGCGAATAGTCTTTACCTGATCCCCTGACTTCGCCACAACGACGTGCGACTTAGTGGGGTGACTGGGGGTGCGCTTTGGCTTGTTGTAGCCAGAGACACCGATACGCTTGAGTAAACTATTCTTTGCCATCCCGTGATTATACCAAAAAAAAGACCCCAGCATAAGCTAGGGCCAAGGAGGGAAAAACCAATACAATTTCAAACGTAAGTAAACGACTTCCTATCCCGAAGGACACTGTTAGTCTACATTAAACGTCAGGCAAAAAAAAGCCCCGAATGCAAGCAGGGCTTTTTAATCCAAACATCGGACTGCCATCCGACATCTGAGGAAGTGTGCACCCAACAAGGTAGACACTAACGTCAACGAAGCAACGTAAATCTATTCTACATCAAATGTAGGATTAAGCAAACCTAATTGTGCCTCATCTGGCGGCTCACTTAGTAATTCTATCTCTGCCTCTAGGTCAGACCACAGTTGGTCTAGCTGTTCTCTAGCATCAGCTTGCTTGGCATCCAGATACAGCACAGATTCAATGATGTTGAACAGTGTTTGCTTGTGATCCGTCAGTTGGTTGTGGTCACACTTCCTAATTAACTCAGCTATAAATCCAGTAGACATAACAGTCTCCAATTTTTAGTTGTCAATTATACGATATTGGCTCGTAATTTTCATCTTCATCTAGCTTCTTAAACTCTTCTCTATAATGCTTGGCTATCTCAGCGCGTAACTTCTTGGTCGTGGGCATCAGTACATTCCACTTCTCTCGCAGCATCTCCATGTGCCCAGCCCCAAACTTATCTATGCAGAATGCGGTGAACTCAAAGGGGTTAGCGGTAAACTTCATATGGCAGTAGTGGCACAGGCACAGTGCGTTATCCATACTCCAGCGTACAGACTTAGCTGCTCTCCCGTAGATGTGGGCGCACTCCATCCTGGCCCCAGTCTTGTTACAGTGTTCGCATACGTAGCCAGCCTTCTTCCTGACCACATCACTGAACCATTTATCCGCTGCGTCTCGCCTTATTGCCATCTATATCATCCTTTGTGGGGAACTTAACGTAAATGTCATGGGTTTCACTCAAGTGCAGCGCAAGTGTATCAGCAACCAGCACCATTTGCTCAGTAGTTAAGTCTCTCGTTGACGTGGTATCAGGGTACATAGCCTGTTGAACAGCCATCCACATCAACTTCTTTACCCTCTCCTTAGTCCAAGGAGTCTCGATGTCTGCCTTGAGTATCTGACTACTGACCGTGTACCAGTACCCTGCTGCATTGCACCTATCTGCTATTTGCTGGCAGAAAACGTGCATGGCATTGTTCTGAGCAGGGGTGCGCGGCTTCCCATGCTGATAGGTAAACGTGATGTACGGCTTCTTTGTGTACAGCTCATCGACAAACTCTTTGAACGATTCCTTCTTAGACTCGCTGTTTACTGTATACGCTTCACCCATATTAGTCTCCGCAAAAGCAAGGTATTGATGTGTCATCAAAGCCGAACAACTGGCCCTGATCCGTAGCGATCACCTGCATCTTTTCATAGCTGGGCTGGTCGCTTCTAAACCTAGCGTTGATCTTTTTTTCTTGTTCGATCCACCAGTCAGCTATAGATGGATCATGCTCAACAATAGACTGTTTGATGCTGTATCCCTTCAGGAAACATAAGTCGCAGTTGCTAAGTGTGTTAACGCCTGCTGGCGGCATAGCTAGATCAAAGGGCTGTGCGTTCCAAAACTCTTTTATGTCTGTTTCTGTAACGCCATCATCAGCCATAGGCACTGCGTAGTTATCCTTTGTACGCATCTTAGCGGCACGTCTAGGCTCATCTGCTCTTATCCCTACGACTGTCAAAAAATCGTCACCTCCCATGTAACGCTCTATTGTCAGAACCTTGAGTTCGCTGGTGCAGAACCTAGCTACCATGTTTGGCAGGTAGTTCTTGTCCTCTATCAACTGAGCAAATGGTTCGCCTGCTCTGCTTGCCGTCTCGTAATCAACCTCGATAAACTGTTTCTTACCCGTGTACTCCAACCAGGTTATGACTACGCCCCAGTTATCGGCAACAGCTTTAACAAAATCCAACGTCTGAGGCATCTCTTTACCAGTGTTAGCGAACACGACTTCAACGTAGTCAGGCAACTTAAAGCTATGTGCCTCAAGAATCTTATACAGCATGTAAGCTGATGACCTGCCACCACTAAAACTAATGACTGCTGGCTCATCTATCAGGTAAGGGTTCATAGCTTCCTCCGCAACCACTTAGCCATCAAAGCCTCACTTGGCTGCTCACAGCGCGGCATATTGAGCTGCATTTGTTTGTGCTTCTTGCTCCCGCCCCTGCCTCCGCTAAAAGGTTTATCCTGCTTAGGACGGACACAGTTGTCGGTGGCAACTCGCGTTCCTTTCGGGTAGTCAATCATCGCGCTTTTAATACGCGACTTGATAGCATGTGTAGACACGCCAGCGGCCACAGCTAATTCCTTGTACGTGTAGTGTTCACCGTTAACTAAGGTCTTGTGTTCATGCCCGATGTATTTAATTTTAACGGCCTTGCGGTTCTCGTGATTCTTGTTTCCGCCATTGTACTGCTTAGCGATTTCAGTGATCATCATCTTCTCCTAGTCTGCCCATGATCTATCACCCACTTTGTCCATGACAGACACTGACTTGATAGACTCAGGGTTGGTTCTTGTTTGTGTATGTTGTTCAAGGACTTCATCTTCCCAGCGCTTTTGGTTCAAGTATGTACTGGCATGAAGAATGTATGACTGGTTATCTTTACGCCACTCACCCTTCTCCACCCTCTCCCTGACGTTATCAGCGATCATCTGCATGATGTGTTGATCAGGTCGTAGCTTTGCCCATGCTTTCCTAGCTGCTTCCTTACCTGCTTTACGTGGATAAAAACGCCAGAATGAATCAAAATCGCCTATATTATTAAATGTAATATTAGATGTAGTATTAACTGTATTATTATCTCTCAAGTTTTCTTGTATAGGGTCATTAAGTTTTCTTGTAGGGGTATGTAAGTTTTCTTGTATACCCTCACCAAGAATTCTTATGTACCTATTTAAGATATGTTTACTACCCTCTTTATAATTCATCTCCACTGTGATGTGCCCAGCATCCTTGAGGTTCCCTATCCACGTTGAGATAGATGTTTTGCTAACATCATACAAGTCAGCGAAGTATTGATTACCCGCCCAGCAGTATCCTTCCTGATGGCACAGTGCAGTGATCTCCCCAAACAATAACTTGGCGTTTGGTGTCAGCCGCTGGTCATACCTCACAGTCGCCGGGATGATGGCGTAGTACGCTGGCTTATCCATCACTCACCAGCCGCAATAAACTCTGATACCTTCACACCAAACATGTCAGCCAGTTGTTGCAGTGTCGCGCAGCTTGGTGAACGGTGGCCGTTCCTAATTAAACTAATGGTTGAGGGGTGCAGCTTTGACTCCCGGCTCAGGTCAGCCTGGATAAACTGCTGGGATTCCATAAAGTGATTGATTGATCTATTGATGTCCATCTTGTTCTCCTGTTAAGTGAGCTTGCATCATAGCTACGCTAAAATTAATTTGCAACAAAAGTTTGCATTGCGTCACAACTTATGTAAAATAGACAGCACACACACAAAGAGGAAAGACTATGTTTAACTGCGAATCCCCCCAACGCACTGGCTCTCCGTGCGATGACAATGACCACGTTCTACAATCTATGTACGACAACATGACAGATTATGAGCGTGGTGAGTTTGACTACATCCACGGCTATGAGGCTCTCGATGACTCTGACGAGTATGAGCGAGGATATGGTGACGCATACGCTGCTGCTGAATGCGCTACCTTCAAAACAATACAGCAAATGTTAGGAGAATAACC
>Ga0209631_10005537_pt1 | contig 13341 bp, 10 predicted proteins | sample COG_08_FD_184752 | JGI IMG/M metagenome (GOLD analysis project Ga0209631, IMG submission 184752) | Pelagic Microbial community sample from North Sea - COGITO 998_met_08 (SPAdes) (version 2) | ecosystem: Environmental > Aquatic > Marine > Neritic zone/Coastal water | place: Helgoland, sampling... | reverse complement strand
TGGAAACAAGTGCCTACAGTCTTCTTGCTGTCGGACGTTTGTCCAGGGAAATACTCGCGAAGGATGCCTCAATCTTGACTCTCACCTATTTTGGCGGAGAAAAAGTTGTCCCTGGATACAACATCATGGGGGTTTGCAAGGCCACACTCGACGCCTGCGTGAAGTACATGGCTTTTGATCTCGGCCCTCAGGGCGTGCGCGTAAATGCAATCAGTGCAGGCCCTTTACGTACACTTGCAGGCCGAGGAGCGGGGGTCGAAGACATGCTTGGCTTATATCAGCACATGTCTCCAATGGGCCGAAATATCACGCACGAAGAAGTCGGGAAAGCAGGTGCTTGGCTCGTATCACGTGACTCGCTAGGAATTACCGGAGAACTTCTTCACGTGGATGCAGGTTACAACATCATGGGATCACCAGGACGGCTCCTTGATCTTGTGCCGAAACAAGACTGATCCATTCAACGTGCCTGAAAAACGACCTATTGCTGTTGTTATCGTTGTTCACCAGCAACAAGTACTTGTCGGCAAGCGAGCGAGTAACGCGGCTACAGCAAAAGGATTGCATGAGTTTCCGGGAGGTAAAATCGAGAACGGTGAAAGTGCATCAGGGGCAGCTGTACGAGAATGCCTCGAGGAAACCGGGCTTCACATTTCCATCGAGCGACAACTCGGCAGAACATTTACTGACGAAGAGCACCTTGAGATCGTTTTTTTCTTAGGATCACTCGAATCGTGTGTAAATCCTGAGCCCTGCGAACCATTCAAATGGCTCTCTCGTACTGAACTTGATCTGTGTACGTTCCCTGCAGCCAATAGACCTGTTGTGAGTTGGCTACGTGACTTTCTGTCCACCATTCAGGGTGGATCATAACCGCCACGATTCCATGGATGGCATCGGCAGATACGAACCAGGCCTTTCCATGTCCCGTGGAGTGGCCCGTACTTTATGACAGATTCCTGGAAGTATCTGCTGCAACTCGGCCTGAAACGACACTGTTTCCCAAGGAACGGACTTATCAGGACTTGGTACACACCGATGATCGCAACTAACAACCTTGCCACAGCCCAACTGATCGCTCTGATGAGCCAACAGATACACGAACGAAATGTTTGGATGCTCACTTACGTTCTCCAAAAAACATTTCAAGATAGAAGCGGATGAACATTTTATTATTCACTAGTATGCTTGATCTTCGGCTTGAGTCGATTTTTTAAACTAAGAAGAAGTTGCTCAGTGTCCTGCGCAGCTTTTTCACCCGAAGCAGGTTTCCCAGTAGTCCGAACAACTACAACAACGTCGAGGTCTTCAGAAAACTGTGATTTCACCTTTCGGAATGCCTCTCGTAATCTTCTTTTCCACTGATTTCTAACAACTGCATTCCCAACACGACGAGAGACGGATATTCCAATCCTAGCATGGCACAGCTTCGTGACTTGTTGAGCACCGTACATAACGAGCGGGCCGATAGCGACAGACTGACGTTGAGCGTAAACGCGACGAAAATCAGTCGTGCGAAGCAAGCGTAGCTTTTTCTGAAAACGAAATTCTTTTTCGTGTTTTGTCACCACTTGATTAAAGCCCGTGGATCCTTTGGTGAGTTCAGCTCAGCTGCCTTTACCGCCTCAAGCAGGGATTTTGATACAGCCTCGTCATCCATCTCTGGCAGTACAATCTGGACCTCCGCAATCAGATCTCCCTTTGAACCATTCGCATGCCGAACCCCCATGCCAGCGGCACGAAGTTTCTTGCCAGAAGACGTCCCAGCTGGTATCCGTAGGCTAATGACTCCCCAAGGAGTTGGCAGGTCAACTTTTGCACCTTCCAATGCCTCTGAAAGAGTTATTGGCAAACTAACTGCGAGCATGTCTCTTTCGCGTCGATACACCGCGTGTGGCTCAACTCCCACATCAAGAAGAAGATCTCCCGATGCGCCACCACCGATACCGGGTCTTCCCTGTCCGCGCAACCGCATACGAGATCCATCGGGAAGCCCTTGAGGAATCGTTATACTAAGAGTCTCAATGGTTCCATCTCTATCAAAACGAACCTCTGTTTTCCCACCATCAATTGCCAGCTGAAAAGGAATACGGATATTTGCAGTAATGTCCTCACCTGGCGCGCTAGGGCTGCGTCTCGAGCGACTTGATCGCCGTTTTCCACCGCCGAACAAGTCAGCAAACCCACCACCAAAAAGGCTTTCTAAATCAACCTCTCCCCCAGACTGAAAACCACCCTGCTGGCCTTGCGGCGACCACCCTCCTCCTCCGGCTCCGACTCCTTCAAAAGAACTGCCGTATCGATCATACATCTCACGTTTACTGGGATCGTTCAGCACGTCAAACGCCGTTTGCACCTTTTTGAATTGTTCCTTTGCGGCATCGTCGTCGGGATGTAAATCTGGATGATATTTCCGTGCCATTTCTCGGTACGCTTTCTGAATATCTTCCGATGTCGCAGTCCGGGAAACTCCCAGTATTTGGTAGTGATCATCCGACATAAAAATTACTCACCCGTGCTTCTACAGACTTCGTGAAAACGCTACGTACTAGAGTACCGAACTCCCTGAAAACTTCTAGTTTATGGCTAACTCTTCCTCGACCTCGAACGGTTCTGCCTCTGCGACGAATTACCTCGGGAGGACACCCGCGAACCAATTAAACCCGAAGACTGCTTTTTTTCTTTACTACCACCATGATTTGGAAGCTGTGAAATTGCCTCACTCATAGCAGATGCTTCTTCCATAAAGAGTATCTGACTACGTTGCGGTGCTTGTTTTTTCAATGGAGCATCCAAAGTATAAGCACCGTCTGAACCAAGCCTTCTGGCTCGTGCCGTATCATCGCTATATGTTGGAACAATAGACGTAAGCAAACGTTCCTTGAGTGGTTCTGCAAGCACGGGGAACATCACTTCAACCCTACGGAAAAAGTTACGCGGCATCCAATCTGCACTTCCTAGATAGACTTCTGCATCGATTCCCTCACCAAATATGAATATTCGACTGTGTTCGAGAAAACGATCGACGATGCTCCGAACCTGAATGTTTTCACTTAGCCCAGTGACGCCAGGCCGCAAGCAGCAAATGCCTCGAGAGAGGATTTCGATAGGCACACCAGCTTGGCTGGCACTGTAAAGAGCTTTAATAATCTGATGATCCGCCAACGAATTTACTTTTGCAAAAATTCTCGACGGTTTTCCAGCTGAAGCGAGGGCAGCTTGGGATCCTATCAGCTCAAGCGTACGGCTATGGAGGTCGTTAGGAGCGACTATGAGTTTTTTCCACTGATGCCCTTGGGAATATCCCGTAAGCAGATTGAAAAGTGCGGAGGCGTCTTCGGCGACCTCTGCATCGGCTGTAAACAAACCAAGGTCTGTGTAGGAGGTTGCCGTCGCTGGATTATAGTTACCTGTCCCAAGATGAACGTATCGCTTCAGTCCTTCGCGTTCATTCCGAATCACAAGTGACACCTTGCAATGCGTCTTGAGATCGAGAAAGCCAAAGACGACATGCACTCCTGCTCTTTCCAATTGACGGGCCCAACTCACATTATTAGCTTCGTCGAACCTGGCCTTAAGCTCTACAAGCGCCGTCACGTGCTTGCCCGCTTCTGCTGCATCCATGAGAGCACGAATAATCGGTGAATCACCACTCGTGCGATAAAGTGTTTGCTTGATAGCCAATACCCGCGGATCTCTCGCCGCAGATGTGACAAAATCCACGACTGGATCAAATGATTCATATGGATGATGAACCAAGACATCCTCACGAGAGACCGTTGAAAAAATATCTCGCTGTTGACGGAATGCGGCAGGCCTTCTCGGCGCATGTGGTTTGTCATGAAACTTTTCAAAACCCGGTAGTTTATAAAGTTCCCAAAGCCCCGTGAGATCAAGAGGGCCATCAATACGGTAGACCTCGTTATACGTCGTCGCACCTGGCTCCTCACTCAACCCCCTTAAATCCTCGTCATCAATAATTCTTTGAGCAATTGACTCGTCTGCCTTTGCTGCAATCTCCAGCCGAACAGCTTGCCCTCGCTGCCGTTCCTTCAATCGCTCTTCAATCAGCCTGAGCATGTCATCTGACTCTTGCTCAAGAAGTTCCTGATCACAGTCACGTGTTATTCTAAAAGTTGTCCACGACTTGACAGAAAATCCTCCAAATAGTTCTGGCAATCTTGCTGCTACTAATTCTTCCAAAAGCACGAAGGAGACATTGTTCGTGTTATTTCCTGGTAGCAAGATAACTCTCGGCAAAACTTGAGGCACCTGCACAACAGCAAACAACTGCTTTGGCCCTAGACCTTTTTCATGTTCGAGCATTGTGCCAAGATAGAGGCCGCGGTTATGGTACCGTGGGGAAGGATGAGCAGGATCACATGCCATCGGTGTAAGGATTGGCAATGCTCGCTCACGAAAGAATCGATCAACGTAGTTCTTCTGTTCTTGTGTTAATTCCGTGTTCCTCAGAAGATTAAAACCTGCTTCACGCATAGCCGGGCCAATACTTTCCCGGAGACACCGATATTGCCTCGCCACAAGCTCCTGACTTCGGGCAGCTATGGCTCGCAACTGCTCGCTAGCCGTCAGACCATCAGCCGCAAAGTCCTGTGGTGCACCGTCACCAAATGCCTGCTCTCGAACACCGGCCACCCGGACCATGAAAAACTCATCGAGGTTGGAGCTGAAAATCGCGAGAAATTTCATCCGCTCGAGTAGCGGATTCTCTTCATTTTCTGCTTCCTCAAGGACTCGAAGATTAAACTCAAGCCAACTTAATTCACGATTGATAAATGCTTCCGGTCCAATCGTCATTTCAGGTTTCTCAACCAACGGTACTATCCTTTCAAGAAAGGCACCTTCGAGCCTGCTGCTTCAGCGACCACGCCAACAGTCCTCACCAAACAAAAAACGGGATACCAGCCCTCGGCTGCCCAATTAATTGTTTCATATTCCAAAGGCCCATGTGGCCAAAAACTCCGTGAAAATGATCGAAATATCCAACAATTTGACTCTTGTTGAAGCGGCTGTGGCAATCAGTCAGGAACTGCTGCCTCGGCCGACCCACCTGACCCCCGGCTGGTGCGCTGCCTTAGCGAGCATCCTTGAGGCAACCGCACGCAAGCCCGGCAATGTTAGTCCTGATAAGAGCTTCAGTGACCTGTCTTATGATGACCTTTGCAATGCAGCACTTGCTATGGTGCCGGCCCTAGACCGTGAAAAAAAAACGCCTCTTGGGGGAATGATCAAGGATGCTGTCATCTGCTCACGATCAAAAACACTTTCGAATGCAAACTTAGGGATCATTCTTGCGATTTCTCCTCTCGCTGCTGCGAGTACGTCACCCGGACACCCTTTGAGGGCAACTGATGCGGACACTGAAATCGAACAATGCAATGCTCAAGACTCACTGGATATCTACGATGCGATCAATCTTTCAACAGCTGGATCACTCGGCAAACGCGACTCATACGACATTCACAGCCCAGCTCCGGAATCAATCCATCACGCCATGCGACATGCGGCTGTAACGGAACCAACAGACAGCATCGCTGCCCTATGGGCATCTGGCTACCAACCATTATGGGATAGTCTTGTATCTGATTTACAATATTACGAAACACACGGCGTGTCGTGGGAGCAGTCAATTATTTTCACCGCACTATCGCAACTGGCTCGTACACCAGACTCACTTATCATCCGTAGACACGGGAGACAAAAAGCTGTTCAGATTTCATCAGAAGCTGCCCTGGTACTTGAATTGCCTCTTGATAATCGCGCACCTGCCATCGAGGCATTTGACTGGCGTCTTCGTCACCCCTGCCGTATAAACCCAGGCACCACTGCTGACCTTGTTGCCGCAGCACTATATGTCCTTCTGTGGAATTCAAATTTTCATACCCTCTTGTAAAGACCGATCGAAATGACAGATTCTTATTCCGTATCGCTAAAAAAAGCTGTGCATGTTTTTTCAGCTGGCCACTTTATCACTCTCACAGACGACATCTGTGAAGCGGTGCATGGCCACAATTGGACTGTTTCCTGTTTGGCCTCCGGAGTTCCAAATAGCCATGGAATGGTCATTGATTTTATTTTCCTCCGGGACACACTGACAGAAATCATTTCCAAACTCGACCACTGCATGCTACTTCCGACAGAGAACCCCTTCCTTCAAGTCACCATGCAAACCGAACAAGGACAGGACGAAGTTCTCGTAAACTTTGGAGAACGACGGTGGATTTTCCCAGCTGATGAGTGCAGGCTACTACCTCTTGCGAATACAACTGCCGAGTTGCTGGCAAAATGGATCGGCAACGAGTTGATCCAGGCGATTAAACAAAGTGACTATTCACAGACAAGAACCATTCGCCTGGAGGTAGATGAATGCTTTGGCCAATCGGCAATGTGGGAATACGACACCCTTACGAAATAGTCACTTCTTCAACGAGTAAATTGCTTGCAGCCTCACGTGCCAGGGCGACAATCGACTCATTGACTCTGATATAGAGCACGCCTGTCGGATTTCCAGTTTCCTCGACGTGCCCTCTCGACCCAAGAACCAATCCGGTTTCGGCAAGGTATCTCAAAAAAACTGGTGATTGATCAAGCACCCGAGTCACTCGGAAACTGACACCTGTCGGAAAAGTTGACAGCGTGTGATACTCATCCATTCTCTCTGGAACAGATGCTGTCGTGCCCCGAGGAATCGGATCACCATGAGGATCAACATCAGGCTTTCCAAGGTATTCATCGATCCTGTCAACGAGCAGATCACTGACGGCATGCTCCATATGTTCAGCCTCATCATGCACCTCATCCCAATTCATTGAAAGTGTCTGAACTAAAAACTGTTCAATAAGTCGATGCCGCCGAATCATTCGTAACGCAAGAACTTGGCCTGTTCGTGTCAGCGAAACACCTTCGTACGGAGTGTGGCGAGCAAGGCCAGCAGTATTGAGCGTTTTCAGCATGCTCGTCACAGTTCCTGGTGCAACCCCAAGAGCTGTAGCTAATTGTCCGGTAGTCACAGGCTTCTTGTCCTGCTGAACAGAAATTTGATATATCGCTTTGATATAATTTTCCACCGTAAGACTTGGCACAACAATCTCCAGAAAAATAAGAACAGTCGGTGTACACTATGGCAGGCACGTTGCGATTTCATCTGGGCCAATCAGAATACCGGCCCACTGATTGCGCAGTCGAGACACGTGTTTTCCACCAGCCGTTTCAGTTTCGTTATCATTTCCCTACCCACAACATATCATCACCCGTTGCATAATACAGAGACACCACCAAGCAGCTCTCCACCAGCAGCAAAGTCGCTGAGCGACGGCGCCGCAATCTGCCTTCAAGGGCTTCTTGCGTCACCTGAAAAACATCTGGCAGCTATTCTCGACTGCTCAGGCACACGAATACTTGACTGTGGCGTCAAAGCACAAGGAACAGCGGAACTCGGTGTTATCATGGCTGATGTTGCGATGGGCGGCCGCGGAAAAACTGATCTGATTTCTGATGAAAAATTGATACTTCTTTCAGACATCTGGCCACAGTGTCCGTGGCCCCTGGTGCAAGTACATTCGAATGACCCCGTGTCAGCATGTCTTGCCTCCCAGTATGCAGGCTGGCAGATTGATCATAAAAACTTTAAAGCGATGGCAAGTGGACCGATTCGCGCAGCAATTGGTAAAGAAAACATTTTTGAAACAATCGGTCGTCGAGAACAACCACAAGAAACAGTTGGTTTGCTCGAAACCAGTCGATTGCCTCCAGAAGCTGTCTGCCATGAACTCGCCACCCTGGCTGGTCTTTCGACTTCCGATATAACATTACTTGTCGCCGCTACGAAGAGTCCGGCTGGGATGGTTCAGGTCATTGCCAGATCGCTCGAAACAGCGCTACACCAGCTTCACGAGCGTGACTTCGATTTGGAACGCATTGTTCGAGGCACTGGGGTCGCACCCCTTCCGTCTGCAATACAAGGATCACTTGCTGCAATTGGCTGTGCAAACGATGCAATTCTTTACGGAGGCGTCGTACGACTTGATGTTATTGGTGATGATGACAGCTTAGAGGCTATTGGTCCTCGTGCTGTTAGCAGCCATTCAAATCTGCATGGTGAGTTATTTTCTGATTTGTTCAGGCAGGCAAACCACGACTTCTATGGCCTTGATCCAGCCCTCTTTGCGCCAGCTGTACTTGAATTCAGAAATATTGAGTCCGGTCGCCACCATCGTTTTGGTGTGATATCACCAGATATCGTTGGTAAATCTTTTTCAGCTGCCGGTTAATTCCACCATGTCCTTGTCGCTTGCCATAATGGGGTCAGCTAAAAGTTGGCATGCCGCTGAACTCCTTAAGGCGTCTTCCTCTGAAAACATCCGTCTATCTGTCATTGATTGGGGCACAATAGGTTCTTTGTCTGACCGTAGCAGGGAAAGGTTTTGGCCCGATTCTCTTCATAACGCCGATGCAATCCTGGTCCGCACCATGCCCGCAGGAACACTCGAACAGGTCATCAGCCGCATGGACATCCTTGCACGACTTGCGATTCGAGGGAGCGTTGTACTCAACAATCCAAAATCTCTGGAATCGGCAATTGATAAATATGTAACAGCAACACGACTCGTTGATGCCGGAATACCTGTCCCCTCGTCAGCGATTATCCAATCATCTGCTGATCTCCAAAGGTGTACTGACGAATTCGGCGGCGTTGTGGTACTCAAGCCCATTTTTGGATCCAATGGTCAAGGACTTGCGAGGTTTGAAGGTAACGCAAAACAGCCACCCCCATTTTTTTCTGAAACCGGTGTGGTAGTAGCCCAGCAGTACATTGCCAATGACGGGTGGGATGTACGCATTCTTGTCGTTGGACCAGAAGTTTTTGCAATGAAGCGGGTCGCAGCAGACGGAGAATGGCGAACAAACATCTCATGTGGTGGACGAGCTGAATTTTTCACTCCGCCAACAGAATGGATCCGACTTGCTCGTGCTGCCGCCCAGGCAGTTGGGGCCGATATTGCGGGCGTTGACATATTACCTGGCAGTGATGGATCCGCATGGGTGCTCGAAGTAAATGCGGTTCCCGGCTGGCGGGCACTTCAAACTGTGACAAGTGAAAATATATCGGCCACGATACTGGATACTGTCCGACATCATTTTGCAACAAAATCTCATGTGCGTAGCAATCCACTAGTCAAATAAAAGTGACTGTCCCTCACTTGATTCGTGGGCACGTTTTGCTTTGGAAGACTTCTGCGTTCCACCCGCTTCGTATGCTAGCAACAGGTCTCTGGCTCGATTAATAACAGCATCTGGAACACCAGCAAGCCTCGCGACATGCACCCCCCAGCTTTTATCTGCAGCACCTGTGGTGACCTGATGGAGAAAAATGAGTTGTCCTTCATGCTGTTCGACAAGTACCTGTGCGTTCGCAACGCCTGCGTATTTATCGAGCGCTGCAAGTTGAAGATAATGCGTTGCAAACAAGGTCCTACAATAAACCTTTTTGTAGAGGTACTCGACAACAGATTGAGCCAAAGCGAGTCCGTCAAATGTGCTTGTTCCACGACCAACCTCATCGAGAATCACGAGGCTTTTCTCAGTAGCTCTGTTGAGAATACGTGCAGTCTGTGACATTTCGACGAGAAATGTACTCGCGCCACTGGCAAGATCATCACCAGCCCCAATGCGGGCGAACAATCTGTCGACTATCCCAATCCTCGCTGCCTTTGCCGGCACGAAAGAACCCGCCTGAGCCAAAACTGTGAGCAATGCAGCTTGCCGGATAAACGTACTCTTGCCACCCATATTTGGTCCAGTGACTAGCAATACAGAAGGAAGAGAATCCCGACCTACACTTTCCCCCCGTCTCCCAACGAGCGCAAGATCATTCGGCACCAACGTGCCTGCAGGCAACAATTGCTCGAGCACCGGATGTCGCCCCTGATCAATAGCGAGTACCGTATCATTAGAAATGTCAGCACGCACCCATCGACGTGACCTCGCCACATCAGCAAATGTCAGGAGTACATCGACGGTCGCTACCTGCTCTGCAACCTCATCCAGACGCTCTCGATGCTGTGCCACATAATTTCGTAAATTCTCAAAGAGTTCGAGTTCCCGACGAACACCTTCTTCCTCGGCACCAAGAACTTGCCGCTGACGCTCATCAAGCTCTGGTGTCGTGTATCGTTCAGCATTTTTAACGGTCTGTTTTCGAACATACTCGGATGGCACTTTATCTGAATAGCCCCGACCTACTTCCAGAAAAAATCCAAAAACCCTGTTAAAGCCAACTTTTAGTTTTGGAATGCCCGTCCGCTCACTCTCTGAGGCCTGATATTTCGTGATCCATGCCTTCCCGCCCGTTGCAAGTTCAACGCACTCATCATAGCGACCATCGAATCCTGGCCGAATAAAACCTCCATCACGCGCAAAGGTTGGACAGCCGTCACGAAGCGTTGCCGTAATTTGGCTTGAAAGATCAAGACACGGGTCAAAATGCTCACCGAAATAGGCGAGTAGCGTAGACCCATTGGGTGCATCTGTTGCCACCAGTGCCCCTGCTTCACCAAGCAGCGCAATCAAATCCGGTAGGATTTTTGTGACGTGACCGATCCGCTCAATGTCTCGCGGCCCAGCTCGACCAGACATAACACGTCCTATCAATCGCTCGATATCACCGACTCCCTGAAGCGTTGCACTCAATTGATTAGCAATACCAGGGTGATCCACGAGCACGGCAACTGCATCTATTCGCTCCTCGATTGCGGTCTTCTCAACCAGAGGGGCGGTCAGCCAGTCGACCAGAAGCCGACTTCCCATAGCCGAACGTGTTTTTCCGAAGGCTCCGGCCAACGAACCGTCACGACGGTGCCCAGACTGAGAAGAACTTCGTACGAGTTCCAGGCTCCGCCGGGTTGCTTCATCAATCTCCATTCGCGATCCTGATCGCCAGGCTGAGAGAGTCTTAATTCGACTAATGGCTGCTGGTTCATTCTCTTCGAGATATGCAAGGATGCCTCCAGCCGCAGTTATCGCCAACTGTTCTTCCGGAAGATTAAATCCCAGCCCATCGAAACGAAGACTACCAATTGCCGAGGTCACTTTTGTTTCAGCCTGCTTATCTTCAAACCACCATTCCGGACGTTCCGTCAAAACTGTTTTAATTCCAGATTCAGCAAGAAGTTTTTCTACAAACGACCGATCCCGCTCACTACAAAGTATCTCGGACGCCTCAAGCCTCAACAGATGATCTTTTAATTCTTCGACAGTTCGGACTGCTGACTGAAAACAACCAACCGACACATCAATCCATGCAATCCCAACAGTCGCAGCACTCTCATAAAATTGTTTGCCAAGATTCTCTCGTGACAGAAGAGCCTCGGGGGCGATCGCTACAAGATGGTTTGCACTATCGGGCTGAAGTAACGATTCATCTGAAGCTATTCCGGGTGTAACAATTCGTGTGACTTCCCGTCGCAGCAGACCTTTTGTCGTTTTTGGGTCATCTATTTGTTCACAGATTGCAACGTGCTCACCAGCCGCGACAAGCTTTACGAGTTGTGGGTCTAGTTGATGGTGCGGAAAACCGGCCATCGGGGTTGCATTTGGACCCTTGTCTCTGCTGGTGAGAGTGAGGTCAAGCAATTCAGATGCTCGTTTTGCATCGTCTCCAAAAAGTTCATAAAAGTCCCCCATCCGGAACAGTACCAGAGCACCCGGACAACGGGCCTTTGCCGCCTCAAATTGTTGCATCATGGGGGAAGCCATGTCAGGAATGTAGCAGCCTTTACCGAACCGCGAGAAGGACGTAAAACGTTAAAGGAGCGGCGTCCGATGAGGGGCCCCTGCGATGGAGGCCTGTGAACCTGGTCAGGGCTTAACCGCAGCAGCCATAAGCAGTCGTCTCTTTGTGCGGTGGGCCTCTCATCGGCAGTCGCTCTGACTCGCAGAATATCCTGCGTAACAAGGGTTTTGGAACCCTTGCCCAATCCGTTTTTCCTTTTTTAACCAAAACCAGTGAGTGCCATGGCTGATCCGGCTGCCTATCAGGTTGTTGCACGCCGGTACCGGCCACAGCGTTTTGCTGATTTAATCGGCCAAGAACATGTTGCTCGCGGACTTGCCGGAGCAATTGATTCAGGCCGCATTGGCCACGCCTACCTCTTCACTGGTGCCCGGGGCGTTGGGAAAACAAGTGCGGCCCGCATATACGCCAAAGCACTTGAATGCACAAATCGGGAATCCGGTGAACCTTGTAACCTTTGTGAACGCTGCCAAGCGATTGCCGCAGGCCAAGACGTCGATGTCATTGAGATTGATGCTGCAAGCAACCGCGGGATCGATGAAATCCGTCAACTGCGACAGAATGTTGCTGTGAGACCAGCGAATGGCAATTACAAGACATACATTATTGATGAAGTTCACATGCTTACCAGAGAGGCGTTCAATGCCCTCTTGAAAACTCTTGAGGAACCGCCACCTCATGTCAAATTTGTACTCTGCACCACAGAGCCAGAAAAACTTCCCATTACTATTTTGTCTCGCTGCCAGCGATTTGATTTTCAGTCTGTTAATACGCCTGCCATCGCACAACGCCTTGGTCAAATAGTTGAAAGTGAAGGCCTAACAGTCGCCCCTGCTGCACTTGAACTCATTGCTCGTCGAGCAGCCGGCAGTATGCGAGACAGCCAGTCGCTACTCGAACAACTCTTTGGAATTGCAGCTGGTGATAAAAAGAGCATAGAAGTTGAAGATGTTCATGCTGTCATTGGAACGGGGAAAGATGAAAAAGTCGGTGAACTTGCTCAAGCAATTATCAACCGAGACTCTCCTATAGCGATTTCTGCACTTCACGACTGCGTTTCACAGGGAGCCGATGCCGGTGGTGTACTTGAGCAGCTGCTCATCGCACTCCGGAATTGCTTAGTTGCGAGCGTAGGCTGTGGGCCAGAAACGTTTATTGGGAGCAATTCGTTCGGGATCAACTTCGCAGAACTTGGCAGGCAAGCGGGAACAGAAACCATGCTCGCCATGCTTCAGATCATTGATCATTCGCTTGCAAGAATGCGGCTAAGCTCGCACACAACCGTTCTTGCCGAAATGGCAATTATTCGTCTTGCCGCACTTGAAGATCTCGATAATCTCAGTGAATTAATTTCAGGAATTAAGCCTGTTGACGAGAAAAAACAGCCTCGTAGTCACGAAAAAAAAAAGCTGACGCTAGAAGCTAACCAACAGAATGCTAAGACCGGCCAATCCGCTCCGGCACCCTTTTCAAGCATCAAAGCAAAAACGCCCGCCCGTCAGACACAAGTTGAAAAAAACACTCCAAAC
>Ga0209631_10005536_pt1 | contig 13341 bp, 12 predicted proteins | sample COG_08_FD_184752 | JGI IMG/M metagenome (GOLD analysis project Ga0209631, IMG submission 184752) | Pelagic Microbial community sample from North Sea - COGITO 998_met_08 (SPAdes) (version 2) | ecosystem: Environmental > Aquatic > Marine > Neritic zone/Coastal water | place: Helgoland, sampling... | reverse complement strand
TATAATCATTCACATTAAATTTTCTTTTGCACCCGTTATAGTTCATAAATCTAACCTTACCAAATACGGGTCTTTCAAACCAAGGCCTATCATGAATTCCACCAATACTCCAAGCGATACCAGTATACCCATTTGGATCTCTTCCGTCTAATTCATACTTATCATTCAAATCAATTGCAGTTTGTAGTGCAACTTCAGGGTCTGGAGTCCATTCTAATATCTTTTTAGCCCAGTACATTCTCATAAAACCATGCATCTTACCTTTCTCTACCATTTGATATTGGGCTGCGTTCCATAAGTCGTCATGTGTTTCAGCGTTTTCAAATTCGGCAGGAGAATACAAAAATTCACGTTCATCCGCTCTATGCTCGTTTAGCGTTTTTTTTGCCCAAGCATGAAAACCATTAAAAGAGTCATAATCATTATTATAGTAACAGAAGTTTTCCGCAAGCTCTCTTCGAACAATAAGCTGCTCTAGGAAAGTTTTTTTTCCATCAGATTCTTCCATTTCATTTATTTTCATAGCGATATTTTGAGCTGATATTTGCCCAAAATGGATATAAGGACTAAGGTTAGATAAATTATCTTCGTTTGGATTATTTCTCAATTCACCAGAAAAATCAAAACGATTATTCATGAAGTTTTTTAAAACCTTGATTCCTTTTTTCTCACCGGGGTCTAACCAACTAATCTCTTGAACATTTCTATCTATTTTTAAATCATTTAGAAGCGCTCTAGGTTCAAATGTCTCATACTTGTTTTTGCCACTAAATGGATGTGGAACTATTTTTGGAATGGGGTGCAAAAATTCATCTAGCAATAAATGGATTTTCCTTCTAATTGTATGCGCAGCAAATTCTTGTTTATCACTAACTACCCAAGTAGGAATAATATTATGGGCGTCAACTATTTCGTATGGTATTTTTAAATCTTTAACAAGATCAAGGGTTCTTTGCTTGTAAATCCTAAGGGGAGAAAAATCCGTAATTAGATAACCGCCTTTTATTTCAGATATATATTTTTTTAAAGAATAATTAGCATCACCTCTTCTTAAATGAAAAGGAATTTTATATTTTTTTAAGTCTTTAATCGTGCCAATTAAGCCATTAATAAGAAATCCATATTGACGAGTATTTGCATCGCTAAAATGTCCATTGAGCGAATAAAATACTGTAAGCGGTACTTTAAGTTTTATAGCGAGACTCTGCGCATGGACTAAGGCCCAATTATTCTTGGATCTTCTATCGCGCTGCATCCAATAGATAACTCCTCCGCTGGAATAATTTAAGTTGTTGAGTTTTTTGATACGTCGAGTATCTAATTCAAGCATGATATAACGAGGTAATTATATTAATTTTTTTAAATCGTTATATGTAAGAAACGAGTTATCAATTTTACCCTTGATGTCATCCAATAGAAAAAGACCTTCTCCACCAAATAATATTTCTATATTGAGCTTTTTAGCTACTTTGATGCTATCGTAAATCTGATTGACGGTTTTAGAAACGTTCTCCTCAACAACAGCGTTACAGCATTGCAAATTGCACAAATAAAATAGAACTATATCTATTTTACGCTTAACTATAATATTAGTAAGCTTGCCAAGCTCGGCATGTGAACCAGAATTAAACACATTGTAACCGTTATGACGCATTAATACTTCAGACATTACAACGCCGATATCAGGCAAGTTGTCTTCAAAGTTTATACACAAAGCATTTTTACCATTAGTATTTCCATTTGGCTTATCCCTATTTAATCCATCGACTGATCTTGTAATTATTTTGCGGGAAAGATATGCATCTGTATGTTCAATCTTATCATTTTTAAGCTTGTCTTCAACAATATTTCCTGCGATGTCAACGACAAAATCAAATAAGTCAGATATAGGAGTTCCATTCATGTACAAACCATTAATAATCGTGTCTACAGTTAACTCATCAGTATTAAGACTTGCATCAGCCAAATTTAAGGCAAGCTGCTTGTAGTTCTGTTGATTGATTAGACCATAAATATTTTTATGATTTTTTGTTTCAAGACTAAGACTGTCACCCTTAGAACTGTTTGAGTATGCCTTGTAGTAATTACGTATATGTTGCATTGTGAATTTACGATGACCTCCGGCAGTCTTTTCACATCCTAATTTACCACTATCTGTCCAGCGCTTCAGCGTAGATATATTGATGCCAAGAATTCCAGAAACTTCTTTAGAGTTTAAATACTTCATGGTTATAGTTTATTTATATTTTTAAAAAAAAACAATAAAAAAAGAGCGTTATGAGCTTTTATAACTCAATATTTTCTATTATTTTATTATAATCTAATTTTTGTTCATTACTTTTTTTATCATAAAGGCTTGTCATCATGCTCATTCTTGGATTGCTTTGAAAAAATGACCTATTGTCATTAATAAAATTCCAATACAATGCATCCCATTTTATACTCCAATCACCTTTTTTATAATTACTCATCTTCATTATATAGTTACTTCCGCTAATATATGGCTTGGTAGACATTAATCCTCCATCAGCAAACTGGCTCATTCCATAAATATTTGGAACCATTACCCAATCATAGGAGTCAATAAATAGCTCCATAAACCATTTATATACTTCATCGGGATCATATCGAAGTAAGCACATAATATTACCAAGTATCATCAACCTCTCAATATGATGACCATACGCATACTTCATTATGTTTTTTATGGTATCATCGACTGGGTCAATTCCAGTATTACCGGTATAGAATTCCTTCGGAATTTTCTTAGTAAAATTCCAGTAGTTTTTCGTTCTTTGATATGAACCCTTTGTTTGATATACACCCCTAATAAACTCTCTCCAACCAATAATTTGCCTAATAAAGCCTTCAAGCGAGTTCATGGGTATGGAGTGCTGATCTGCGTAGTCAAGACTAGTTCCAACTATTTCTTTTGGTGTCAATAGTCCAATGTTCATAGCAGGAGATAAAACACTGTGAAAAATAAATCTATGTTCTTTTGATATAGAATCTTCGTACGCCCCAAAATTTGAGAATCTTTTTTCTAAAAAAAACTTTAAAGCTAACCGCGCTTGATCCCTATTAACCGGATAATTAAATGATTCTAAGCTACCATAATTCAAATTAAAATAAGTTGCTGTATATTCTAATGAATTTTGAAAACCTATATTTTCATACGTATTATTAACTGTGGGAGGAATTTCAATATTTTTTGGAAGTTTTTTTCTATTTTCAATATCATAGCTCCACTTACCTCCATCAGGTTTTCCTTCACTATTTACAAGAATATTTAACTTTTTTCTTTCTTTTTGATAAAATGATGAAAGAAAGAATTTTTTTTTGTTTGAAAAATATTCAACTATTTCATCTTTTCCGTTTATAAAACCAGGGGTGTCATAAATATGAAATTTAATTCCTAGTTTTTTGAATGCAACTTGTAATCTTTTCTCAGCAATGAAGTCATGTGGGTCTACATAATGAACTTCAGTTATTTTGTTTGATTTAAAATAAGGCTCATAATAGCTAGGCTTTTTAATATTATCAGTTTCTAAAACTTTAACGTCATATCCGTAGCTTTTTAACTCTTGAGCATAACATTTAATACTTAATTCATGGAGTAATATTTTTTGCTTATGAAGGCTCAAAAAATATTCTTCATCTTTAAAAAAGAGAGGGTCTTTAGTAAGAATTACTTTTCGGGATCTTGCTAAAACTGGATTAGGGTAAAATAGCTGATGTGGGAAGATTAATGATACATTCATTTTATTTCATGGATCTGCATTTCTTGCTGCAATATTTTACATTGGGCCAATCTTTTTTCCATTTTTTCCTCCAATTAAAAGAAAACCCACATACTGAACAAATCTTATTAGGTAAATTTTTTATATTTAATTCTTTGCTGAGGAAAGTCCACCATCAACATGGAAAGTTTGTCCTGTAATCCAGTTATTTTTTGGATTCAGAAGGAAACGTATCATACTGCTAATATCTTGAGGCTTTCCAATTCTACCGGTAGTATGCATTTTAATGCTAATATCCAGCGCTGCAGGATTACGTGTAATTCTTGATGATAACGGAGTATCTACAAGGCCAGGAGCAACCGCATTAAATCTTAGAGATTTTTTAGCATAGGTGAGCGAGGCAGATTTTACCATTGATTCAATACCAGCTTTGGCAGCAACTATCATTTCATGGTTAGCTAAGCCAATTGAAACTGCTGCTGTTGACATTAAAACAACCGATGAATCTGATAATAATTTACCTGCTGCACGAACTACAGAAAATGCAGTTTTCAAATTAGTATCAATAGTTTTTTCAAAGTCTTTTTCTGATACCAAATGAGGTGGTCTTAAAAGAATTGATCCAGGAAGAGCTACTAAACCATCAATATGATTTACTTCATCTTTGCAGTCACTAATAAAAGACATTGTGCTTTCAAATGAACGACAATCAACTTGCTCAGACTTAAGAACGGGATAATCCATATGAGATGATTCATTATGATAACCAAGGAGGAGACCGCAACGATCATTGTTTAAGTCGGAGACAAGTTGTTTGCCTATTCCCCCGCTCGAGCCAATGATAATAAAATTTTTATTTTTCATTCTTCATCAAGGATTGATATAGCATGCTATTGGATGCACTTAAACCACCATTTACTCTCCATCCATCATCAATCAAATTTTGTATAGATTCAGTGAATTCAATAATGTCATCTGCAAAAGCAGAAACAATGCAATAGGTATCTTTTTTGTATATTTTTACATCTGGCATGATAAAACATTAAACTTAAATATTTAATTTTGCAAGAAATTAATGAGCGTTATGAGCTATTTGAAGAGAGTAGTTAATTAAATAATTTAAATATAGAATAAATATTTAAATTAGTAGTAGGCATAATAATTTTTCGACGCAAAAAAAGGGGGTTTGATTAAAACTAGAGGGAGCTACGATTCCTGATCAAGCAGTTCAATGAAATTGCCGTTAGGATCAGTTTCGTAAATATAGCCAATACCATCACGATGGTATTTAATATTTTTTTGTTTGACTATTGAATGATCAACTACCGCAAAATGATTAGGATGTTCGTCCTCAGTTACCAAAGCTAAATTAATGTTATCAAATTTTAACATTGCCCAAGTTGAATCCTTAAACTTCACTTCGCAGTTGAATTTGGTTGAATAGTAGTCTACAGATTTCTCTATATTGTCGACTATAATTGCCAAGTGATCAATTTTAGATAGTTGATCATTCATCGTTAATTAATTGGATTATTTATTTGAACTGCCTCTTGCAGCTGACCATATTACAAGGCCAAATCCAATTTTATTTATAGCATCACCAACATTGTAAACTAAATCACGTGCGTCAGTATCAATAACTCCAGCCATAAACGAATACCATTGACCATCTGCTGTACCAATTAAGTAGCCAAGAGGGTAAATACCCCAGCCAATAACAACAAATTTTAATAGTAGTCCATTTGCATTTTCTATCTTTTTACCGGCTTTTTTAGCTGCCTTCGCGATATCGCCTTGGTATACTTCATTTACAATGTAAAAGTATGCAAGACCGCTTATAAGTCCCCAAACTGCAGGACTTTGGCTACCAAATACTGAAAAGACTGATGCCTCTCCAAAGTAACCAGTAATAAGCATTACGAGGGATGCAGAAATCATCTTACTTAAACCAGTCTTAGTAAGAAGGTAGAATTCAACACACATTAGTGGAACAGTTAGTATCCAGTCAATATATCTGAATTCAGTAGGGCTCATGTAAGAACTAACCCATACATCTCTCATGTAGTAGTAGTGAACTGCTGCAATTAATGTGATTAAACCAGATACTGTCATTGACAATTTCCATTCATCACTTACTGATGATCTTTCAACAAAGAAAAATACAGTAGCAGCAAGCATAGCAACTGAGCCTAGAAAAAAAGTGAATCCAACAAGATCCCCGCTTTGAAGGCCTGAGGCTAATAACATATTTACCATTATCGTCTCCTTTTTATATTAAAATAAATTTAATTATTTTTTTAAACTTACGAATTTACAAAAAAAAATTTAAAAATGTAGATTTACAATTTTTTAGTTGTAAACCTAAAAAATGAAAGAAAGTAAGTAGTTGGAATTAATAAAAATTTTTGAAAATTGCTCACCCTTATTCTGGTATTTAAGAGCTTTCTTGGTGATATAGATTTTAGTTTTTTAAAAAGCTTTTCATAATATCTATATGCTAGCATCACTCCAAATCTACTTGAACCCGGGAGTCTATAAATACCTTTTTTTGCTTCATCAAGCTCACTTTTAATATCTGATTCAATTTTTTGCTTTATTTTTTCATCAAGGTTTGTTCTAAGATCAAACCCTGGAAAGTACACTCTTCCTTTTTCAAAAAAATCTTCATTAATATCTCTAAAAAAATTAACCTTTTGAAATGCAGAGCCAAGCTTCTTAGCTGAGAAAATTAAATTATCATATGACTTTTGGTCGCCATTAACGAATATTTTTAAACACATGAGACCTACAACTTCTGCTGAACCATAAACATATTCATCTAATGATTGTTGAGAGTGTTTATTTTTATGGAGATCAGATCTCATACTTTTAAAAAATGCCTCAACTAAATGAATATCAATCTTATAATGATTAACGGCGTTCTGAAATGAATGCAAAATTACATTAGTACTAAAACCTTCTTTTATTGCAGAATAAGTTGCTGTTTCAAACTCATCGAGCAGTGTTTCTTGATTTATCTCAAAAAAAGTATCAACAATCTCATCAGCGACTCTCACAAAACCATAAATGCTATATATAGATCCACGTATCTCTTTGCCTAAACATCGAATGCCTAATGAAAATGATGTGCTGAATTCTTTTGTAACTGATTTTGATGATTTGATGCTCGCATTTAAATATCTCTCTAAATTCGTCACGAGTTATCTTCCATGATTTGTTTAGCAACTATTTTACCTGAAACTAACGCTGGAGGCATTCCAGGGCCAGGAACAGTTAATTGCCCGGTATAATATAAATTGGTAAGTTTATTATTTTTAATTTTAGGTTTTAGAAAGGCAGTTTGAAACAATGTATTTGCTAGTCCATAGGCATTGCCCTTATATGAATTAAAGTCAGATATAAATTCTTTGTGAGCATAAGATCTAGAGGTCACGATATTGCCCTTAATACTTTCACCAGTAGCTAACTCGATTCTATCCAATACCTGTTCAAGGTATGAGTCTCTAGAAACAGATTCATTCTCCAAGTCAGGTGCAACGGGTATCAAAATAAAAAGTGCTTCATTTCCTGGTGGCGCTACATCGGGGTCTGTTTTTGATGTGCATGATACGTAAAACAAGGGGTTTTCAGGCCATTTTGGATCATCGTAGATTTCTTTAACGTGATTGTTAAAGTTTGTATCAAAAAATAGGCAGTGATGCGGAATATTAATTTTTTTATTAATACCTAAATAAAAGATAAGGGCGCTTGGCGACATTGTTCTTTTATCCCAGTACGATTTTGAATAATTACGATATTTATTATCTAAAAGGTTTGTTTCAACATGCTCATAATCAGCATTTGCAATAACTATTTCAGACTCATATAATGCTTTATCCGATAAAACCTCAAAAGTTGATTCGTCTTTTTTATGAATCTTTTTTATCGGCTCATCAAAAACGAAATCAACACCTTGCTCAACTGCAAGTTTATGCACTGCAGTTGCAACTGATCGTATACCACCACTTGGATACCATGTTCCAAGCTTTAAGTCTGCATAATTCATCAAACTATAGAGTGCAGGCGTTTTTGAGGGCTTTGCCCCTAAAAGTAGACCTGGAAACTCGAGCATTTGAATAATCCTTTTGTCGGTAAAAAAATCTCTAATATGCTTACTGATTGGTTTGAAAATTGCGAGCCTACCTAGATGCTTAATTAAGTCTAATCGCATGTACTCAAATGGCGAAAGACTAGGCTTATAAATAAATTTTTTAACAGCTATTTCATATTTTTTTTTCGCATCATCTAAAAATGCATCTAAAGCATTGGATGCTCCAGGCTCGATTTTTTCTAGGTTAATTTTAAGTTTTTCATAATTTTCAGGAACGTCGAAAAACTCTTTGTCTTCAAAATAAACCCTATAACCAGGGTCCAATCTTGTTAAGGAATAGTAATCACTGACTTTCCTATCAAAGTCAGAAAAAAATGATTCAAATAAGTCAGGCATCCAATACCAGCTTGGGCCCAAATCAAATATAAATCCTTTTTCTTTGTATGTTTGCAATCTTCCGCCATATGTCGCATTTTTTTCAATTACTTTAACTTTGTATCCTTCTCTAGACAGATACGCTGCAGACGCCATACCGGCTAAACCGGAACCAATTACTATGATTCTTTTTTTCATTTAACTATTCTAGGAGGTAGGGAAAAGATTAAAACTTTATTTTCTATAATTAGAGAGTGATTTGTCGTCATCATTTATATACATAGATACTCTGTATTTAATTTAATTTATTTTTCATTAGAGAGGTTATTGGAAAGTTTATTGCTAATGTAATTATTTATTAAATAGAAGAAGACTAAAACTGTTCCCCATTGTATCACGCAAGTAACAAAAAAACTGGGACTTTCAATCATCCACCATCCTACCAGCGTAAAGCCAACTAGCGGAGCCACAAACTTAACAACAAATGACCACCATCTAGGAAAGGGCCAATCATTTTGACTTTCTGCACTTACTTCGCTTATCATTTTATTTATTCCATACTTAACTGCAGCAAAAGCCATTAGTATTCCTGAAATAATTAACCCCACGCTCCAAACAAAATCTTGGTTACTCAAAACTTCTAAACTTATTGCAGAAGGAATACCAAGAATAAAAGATGAAACTACAATCCATATAACTGCCGTTGATCGCTTAACTCCAAAATCAATTAAGTTTCTAACGGCTAATTCGAGCATTGAAATTAATGATGAAAATCCTGCAAAGCTTAAACCAAGAAAAAACAAAACCGCAAGAGGCTTACCAAAGGCCATTTTAGCAAAAAGTTGCGGCATCCAAATAAATGTTAAGCCAGTAGCAGCCGGTCCAGAAGTTTTCATAACATCTAATATTTCAGATTTCTGCATTCCCATTTCATTACCTAAAATAGAAAATACTGTACTGAAAATCATTATTGCAGCCATTAATGAAACTAAGTTGTTGCCAATAGCTGTAGTGAATGCATTTTTGACTATTCCATAACGCTTCCTAATATAAATGGCGTAGGTTAAAAATAATCCAAACCCAGCTCCCGTATCAAAAGCATTCTGTGCTAAAGCATCAACCCAGATACCAGGCCGCTTGAGCTGAGACCAGTCTGGAGTAAAAAGATAAGTAATACCTTCTAATGATCCAGGAAGACTAAGAGCTCGAAAGACCGATAAAAGCACAATTCCAAGAAGAACGGGAATTAAAATCTTATTTACTTTTTCAATTGACGATACCCCTTTATATATAGCTAACCCTCCTACTGTCATTGCAACAGCATGAAAGAGAATTGGAAAGGAGCTATTTTGGAATGATGACCACAACGCCAATGAAGCGTCACTAGTTTGAGGTAAATCCGTAATAATTATTGCACCAAAATAATAAATATTCCATCCAACTATGACTGAATAGAAAAAAGCGATTGCTGTAGAAACAACACCAACAAATCCACCCAGAAAAGCAAATGGCTTTCCCATAAAATTGGAGAAAGCGCCTACAGTACCCATTCGAGATTGACGACCCATAATATATTCTACAATTATAAGTGGAATGCTCCAGAGAAAAAGGAATGTTATCCAAGCAACAAGAAAAGCACCTGCGCCATCTTCACCAGCATTTGAAGCTACTATTCTTGGAAAACGCCATATATTACCAGTTCCAACTGCAATGCCTAAAGCGCTTAGTAAAAATGTGAATCTACTTGAAAATCTATTATTTTGATTTGTCATGTTTCTAATATTTTATATAGATTAATTTAATTTTGAAATTTGAACAAAAATATAAATTTATTAGCTAATACTGGTTAGAGCCTTATTGAGAATTTTAATATCATTTTCAAATGAATCAGGATAAAGCGAACCAAAGGAAAATCTGAAAAAATTTCTTAAAGATGATTTTTCACCACCCCTACTCATATCGCAATCATTTCCCTTTAAAATTGCTGCTCCGCTCTTAAATAAAACGTTATTAAGATCCTCAGCGCTCATACCGTTTTTTAATTTGCACCAGTGATAAAACCCTCCGTCTCCTGAAAAAAGATCTAAACCCATCTTTTTAAATGCATCACCATATCTTAATCTTTGTTTATCATAAAATTTTGGAATAGCATTGTGAGCTAAATCCGTTCGACTTTTGTCAAGTAAATTTTCTGCATAAATTTGAGAAAGTCTTGATACACCACCTATCCCAAATGAAGAAAAGTTTCCAAGAGTTTCAATATTTTTTCTTGAACTAATAACCCATCCCACTCTTATTCCTGGTGCCTGCAGACCTTTTGTAGCAGCTCCACAAACAAAAAGATTAGAATCATCAATATTTTTTATATAACTCATTGCGCTAGTTGGTGGGTTGCTAATGAGCTCATAAGCCTCATCAATTAATAAACCGTCATTTCCATAAGATGCGTTTTCTACAAGTTGTTTTAAATCTTTTCCCCTCTTGGTTATCCCTGTCGGGTTGGAAGGGTTACTAAGAAAAACAAGCTGTCTATTATTAGTACGATTTTCCAAAAAACTATCTACGCTTGGCGAAAACAAATTCTCCTCGCTACTCTCTAGAAGTGAATATTTAACTTTTAGGAATTCTAGGATATCATAATATGGTGTGTATTCTGTTGAAGGAACCTTTACCGTTACGTCTTTTGATAAAAACATTAAGACTGCAAGTAGCCCAGGACGGCCACCAGCAAAAACCATCACATTTTCCATAGATATATTTGAATGATAATAATGATTATAGTATTCTGCTATTCTATTTCTGAGTTTAGGGTGCCCCCAAGATTTAGGGTATGCTAAGTCTTGTGAGCTCAAACTAATCGACTCAATTGGTTCAGGACCACCTGGAATTTGTGTAACTAATGGACTGCCCTGCGTCCAGGGGGATGTATTTTTTGTTCCCATTTCTGACGAAAAAATATTGCGGAAGGCGTACAGAGTCTGATAGATACCTTGAGGCTGCACATGTTCTAAGAAGGAGGTCACTTTAGATTTTAGGAATAAAGTTTAATTAAATCGTCGTAGCCCCCAATTGGCTCATCATCGATCACTATTTGTGGAACGGTTGTTGCTTTTCCCACCTCAAGCAGTTTTGATCTATCCCAACCTAATTCTTCAATATTAACTTCTTTGTACTTCCATCCTTTTTTATCAAAAAACCTTTTTGCTAAATCACAGTATCGACACCAATTTGTACTATAAATAAGAATTTTTTTCATTACTATCTATTTAGTAAAATTTATAAAAAGTGATTCTTTATTTTTTTGATATAAAATCCAACGCTAAAGAGTTTATACAGTATCGTAAGCCTGTTGGTTTTGGGCCATCCTCAAAAACGTGGCCAAGGTGCGAATCACATTTTCCGCAAGTAACTTCAATACGTTTCATTCCATAGCTGTAGTCTGTTTTGGTTTTCACTTTTGCTTTATCTAGTGCATCATAAAAAGCGGGCCAACCTGAGCCTGAATCATACTTTGTCTCCGAACCAAATAATTGATTATCACAACCTGCGCAAACATACACGCCTTCTTCTTTGTGCTTATAATATTTTCCTGTAAATGCACGCTCAGTTCCTTTTTCACGAAGAATTTGGAATTCTGCTGGAGTTAAGCATGCTTGCCATTCTTTTTTTGACTTTTCAACTTTATCCATAAAAATACCCTTTGCTGGATTTTTGTTACCTTGAGCAATTAATTGAATAGTAAAACAATAAATAGCTATTATTAGTAATTTTTTCATATCTAAATATAACTAATTAAACTGATTAGAAGCTTAAAATTGGATAAATTTTTTAAGTATCTTTTTAAAAAATTAAAATAAGAAACGGTACTGAATACTGATGCTTCTACCCATTTCCGGCATAATTAATTTTATTTTAGATAAATGATTGTAGTGAACCTCATCTAAAATATTATCAAACTGAAAAATGATTTTATGAGAACCATTGCCCAGCTTGAGGTCATAGCTTCCAAACAAATTAACAAGCGTGTAGCCATCAGTTGGCTGTTCAAACTCGCCTAATCTATTTTGGGGAGATGCTTTAGTAACTTGTAATGTAGGGCTAAAATTTTTCATTTTACCCATCGCGAGCCTTATTCTTGTTTTAGCGGGTGGAATATAAGGTAATGGTATCACTTCACTAATATTATTTCCAACAACAGCTGAATAATCAGCGCTTATAGTAGCAAAATCTGTTTTATAGTTAATATCAAACTCAATTCCATATATACGAGCTTTCAAACCTCTCATTTTATACTTATATAGCCATCCACTCGCTCCGCTTCCCCACTCAATCCAATCTGAACCTGGCACATAACCATCACCTATCTTTGATGACAAATGGAAGTTTGGGCTGTAATTACTATATGTAGTGAACGTGGATGCAAATCTATTTTTTTCATAGCTCAAAGATATTTCTGCGCCTTCTGTAAGCTCTAATCCAAGACTAGGCTCCCCAATTTCATAAGAATAGCTTCCCAAATGAGGTCCATCTGAAAACATATCTTCAATTCCAGGTGCACGTTGTAATAACATTAAGCTGGACGACATTTTCCAACTCTGCCAATTTTTAAAAATACTCAATGCATAAGATCCATAATAAAAATTTCGCTCTTTGATATCTTCTTGATTAATGTTAACTGAAGATTGATTGGAAGTTTCAGGCTTTACCGTCAAAAACTCTACTCTTGATGATGCTTGAAGGGTTACAAAATTAAATTCTTTTTCTCTAAAACCAAAAAGCGAAAGATTTATTTCATCCGTATTAGGTGTCCAATAAAAGCCTCCTGCAATAAATTTTCTATATTGAAGTAACGAACCTATTACTCTATCTTCTCCGACGAGTTTTCCTTGAAGAGAAAAAATCTGTTGACCGAGATCTACAGCTGCAAATGTTTTTTTAGTTTCATACTCTTGATGCTCATATTTAACAAACCGCTGCTCAAGATCAAATGTTTTAAAATTAGGGAAAAAAGTTATGTCTCTATGGTGCTCAAATTTTTGAGTGATTTTTTCCATTTCAATGTCTACGCCATTAATATGCCCCTCAGGACTTCCTGGGATTCCATAGTCCATAGTTAATGATTCTATTGATATTCCG
>Ga0209631_10005526_pt1 | contig 13358 bp, 11 predicted proteins | sample COG_08_FD_184752 | JGI IMG/M metagenome (GOLD analysis project Ga0209631, IMG submission 184752) | Pelagic Microbial community sample from North Sea - COGITO 998_met_08 (SPAdes) (version 2) | ecosystem: Environmental > Aquatic > Marine > Neritic zone/Coastal water | place: Helgoland, sampling... | reverse complement strand
GAATGGCTGCTGATTGGCTTAGGAGATCAAGACGTTTCGGTGGAGTTCCGAAATCAATTTTCGCAATTCCACAGTGCGGTTGTCGATCTATCAGGTGGGCAAACAATTATTCGAGCCGGGGGGCACGCCTGGCGGGATGTCTTGGCTTCAGCCTGCCCGCTAGACCTTCACCCGAGCGTGTTTAAACCTCGGCAGTGTGCCCAGACTGTCTTCGCGCATACCAATGTGCTTTTAATAAGCGTCAGCGATGACGATAACGATGAAGTGAAGGCATTGGATATCGTGGTGCGTCGAAGTTTCGCTGACCATGTCGGCCGATGGCTGATTGATGCGGCGGCTGAATGTGGGTTTGAGTTCGAGCTGCCCATTGGTTGATTAGTAAGGCGCTATTTGCAGAACGTTTAGCAACCTCTTAAGGAGGGCGGTTCATGGAAAGAGTGGTTTATATCAATGAGGAATTTCTGCCTGAATCCAAGGCGTGCGTTTCTTTCAGGGATCGTGGGTTTGTGCTCGGTGACGCGGTGTTTGATGCAGAACGCACATTTGACGGCAGAATTTTCCGACTAGAGGCTCACATTAGTCGCTTATTTAAGTCCCTTGATAAAGCGAAAATTGACCCCGGTTTGTCTCAGTCGAGGATGATCGAGATTACCCATGAGGTGCTCGAAAAGAACCGCGACCTTCTCAAGCCGGGAGAAGATTACTGGATCATGCAGCGGGTGACACGGGGACTCAATATTGTCGGGGGCGAGTTGTGGCAGAGTTCAGGCCCGACTGTGATTGTTGAATGCACCCCATTACCCTTAAAAGCTCGTGCGCCGATGATTCGTGATGGACTTGATATTTTCACGCCGGATACCAGAAGAGTGCCGCCGGAATGTCTTGATCCGAATATCAAAAGTCATAATTACTTAAACCTTGTTTTAGCGGACATCGAAGTCCGTGAACGATCTGGCCATGCCTGGGCCGTGTTACTGGATACTCGGGGCTTTTTATCCGAGGGAATCGGGAGCAATATCTTTATCGTGAGAGACGGCGTCTTATCGACCCCGAGGATCGATTTCGTTCTGCCCGGCATCAGTCGCGAAGTGGTCATCGCACAGGCTGAGAGGCTCGGGATTAAAGTTGAGGAACGGGACATCTTGCCCGATGAGGCTAAAGAGGCCGATGAAGCGTTTATTACTTCAACTAGTTTTTGTATTTGCCCGGTTCGGTCCTATGATGGTGTTGTTTTAGATCAGGGTCAGCAAAATATCCCCGGCCCAGTCACCAGTTCACTGAGTGATGCTTTTTCTGAACAAGTTGGTTTGGATTTTCGCGGCCAGTACATCGACGCGGTGGGATAACATTCGCCGAATGAGAGCTTAAGAATAAAAATCTGACCTCGCTTTGACAGATTAGCCAAGTCATCAGACAATACAGGCCGCATTTGACTCTGGCGATCACCTCCGAGTCGATATTGTGACTTAATTGATACCAACCAAGCTATATGAGGATGACCCATGCAAGCCTCCATCGTCTCAGAACTCTGGCCTGTCAGTCGTAATTCAAGAATCGCACAAATATTGCTGGCGCTGGCCGGCACGTGTTTGCTGGCGATATCCGCCAAGGTCCAGGTACCGTTTTGGCCCGTCCCAATGACTATGCAGACCTTCGTGGTGCTTGTTCTCGCAATCGCATATGGCCCAAAACTGGGATTTCTCACCGGCGCGCTCTATCTGCTTGAGGGCGCATTAGGATTGCCCGTGTTCGCAACTGGCGTTGGAGCGGCGTACTTACTTGGGCCGACGGGCGGTTACTTGTTTGGTTTTGTAATCGCGATGTCAGTCGTCGGTTTCTTGGTGAGCAAGGGCTGGGGGCAAACGGCGTTGAGCGTAATGGGCGTCATGTTAATTGGTGAAATTATAATTTTTTCACTAGGAGTTGGCTGGTTGTCAGGCGCTGTTGGATTCTCAAAAGCAATTTCGTTGGGACTCACACCATTTTTATTGGCTGAGGCTTTCAAGGTCGTTTTAGCCGTGGTTACCGTGCCTTTAGTGTGGCGTGCGCTAAAACGCTAGCCTCGGGAACATTCAGGAGAAAAAATGAGAGATTATTTACATGTTGACCTCGCCGATCAGAACGTGCGACGAGAGACGCTGGCAGGCGAGCAAGTTGCTAAAGCGGGTCGTTACCTTATTGCGGAACAACTGGTGGCCTGCGGCGCCGCTCATGTGGACCCTCTCTCGGCAGAAAATCCTCTCATATTTTCGGTTGGACCATTTGCGGGCACTAATTTCTCTAATGCGAATCGGATCAGCGTAGGCTGTCGTAGTCCGCTGACGGGCGGGATCAAGGAAGCGAACGCGGGAGGTAGTTTTGGGTTTGCGTTGGGACAGCTTTCAATTGCCGGCCTGACCCTAAATGGCGCTTGTAAAGAGTGGACATTAATGCGAATTACGGTTGAGGGCGAGGTTACCTTCTCGTCCGCTGATGACCTGCTCGGCTTATCCAACTTCGAATGTGCGGCTAAATTGCATGAGCGATTTGGAAAAAAAGTCAGTCTTGCGTTATGCGGCCCCGTCGGGGAGTACGGTGGGCTCCTTTCGGGAATATCATTTAGTGATACCGATCTTAGGCCTTCAAGGCTTGCGGCTCGGGGGGGTGTCGGCGCAGTGATGGGCGTAAAAAGGGTAAAGGCGATTGTTGTGGATCTTCACAAGATGCCTAAGCTGCATGATCGGAAAAAAGTCATCGGAGCTGTTAAGCATTATAACGCGCTGCTTAAAGAGGATGAGGTTGCGCAAAACATGAAAACTTATGGGACAGCAATGATGGCTGATACCCAGAATTACCTCGGCGGGCTTCCGGTTAAGAATTTCTCCTCTGGACAGTTAGCGGATCCCGAGAAAGAAGTCATGCGCATGGGTGGCGAGTTTATCCGGGAGCAGAATTTGGAACGAGGCGGCGAAACTGCTCACGCATGTATGCCGGGTTGCACAATTGAATGCAGCAATGTCTACGTTGATAAAGATGGTAAAGAGATTGTGTCCCCGATGGAATACGAGACGATTGGTTTAATGGGGACTAACTGCGGATTAACAGATCCGGACGAACTGGCTCACGTTAACTTTGCCGCTAATGATCTCGGGATCGACACGATTGAGGCCGGCGCGATGATTGCGGTTCTCATGGATGTGGGAGAAGGACAATTTGGAGACGTTCAGTTTATGCTGAATGTACTTGAGGAGATCAAAAAGGGAACCGATCAGGGCAAGCTTTGGGCGCAGGGTACAGCCCGTGTTGGAAAACATTATGGCGCAGCCCGAATTCCGGTGATTAAGCAACAGGCAATTAGCGCCTATGACCCCCGCGTTGTTGAGGGCACCGGAATCACGATGATGATGACGGCGCAGGGCGCCGATCATACCGCCGGTAATCTTCCTAAGCTTGATTGTCGCGAGATGGATGCTTCTCAAATTGTTGCGGCGAGTTTCGAAGCGCAACGCGTAATGGCGGCTTCCGATTCGCTGGGGATATGTATCTTTGGCCGGGTCGTTACCGATACAAACGCCGATTTTATTATCGATGCAATGAACAATGCGCTTGGTACAGATTTTCCTACCTCCTTTTACGACGAAATCGGTGTTGAAACACTGCGTCTTGAGCATGAATTCAATCGTCAGGCGGGTTTTACAGACGATGATGATGATCTGCCGAATTTCTTTTATGACGAATCTCTTCCGCCAATGAACAGGGTTGCCAGATTCCGCGGTGAGGAGGTTAATCGTTTCAGGGAGTGAGGAGGTAGTTTTTCCGGTTGGTCATTTAGATCCCGACAATGGGATCGATTTCTGAACCGTCATTGAATCTTGAGAACCGAAACGGGCTGGGATCGACAAGCGGATGTCGATTTGTAATGAGATCAGCTGCCAATTCACCGGCAGCGGGTCCAATCCCGAAGCCGTGACCTGAAAAGCCCGTTGCAATAAAAAGCCCTGGGCTGTGGTCGACTCCTGAAATAACGGGCACCGCGTCTGGTGTCACGTCGATCATCCCAGCCCACTGTTCCTGAATGGGGATATTCACGAGCCCGGGAAAATCTCGAACGAGCGCGCGACGTGCTTTATTTAACGGCGCGGTGAGCGGTTTTGGGTCGAGAACGCGATTTTTTTTCAACACGTTGGAAAGATTTTGGTGATTCTCTTGCCACTCGGTACTGAAGCGGTCACTCAGACGGATTGCGATATGGGCGCGCACCATCCAAGCTAGTTTTCGAAATTGCGGTAATAAGCCGAACGCGTCCGGCGTTAGGTCAAAATAAATTTTGCTTTTTGCGCCAAGCGCAACGGTATAACCGCCATCCGCCCGATAGCGAATCGAGTAGTCGGGTGCGCTGATTGATGTGGTCGGCCCATTGTTAAATGAGCCTGTTCTGAGGACGGATGAGCGCACTTTAAGTTGGGGGAGAAGCAAGTTGTGCGCGCGGCAAAAAAGTCGCGACCAGGCACCTGCTGCGATTAAGACCGAAGTTGTTCGAATCGTTCCTTTTTCAGTGACCACACCGGAAATTTTGCCAGCCTCGGTTTCGAGACCGTAAACGGCTGTTTGTGTCAGTATTGCCGCGCCGGCCGCCTGGGCGGCTTTTGCCATTTCGGGTACCGCGATGAAAGGTTCGGCCCGACCATCACTTTCGCAGTACAGGGCGCCTTCCCATTTTCTGGCGCAACCTGGCAGTAGGGCTTCGACCGCTTTGGTTCGAATAACGCTTGCACCGATTGGGAACGGTTCGGCAAATTTGAGCCATTGGCTCTGCTTCTCCAATGATTTTTCCGAGTCAGCAAGGTACAGAGTGCCGCATTGATTAAATCCCGTCCGACCATTAATGCGCTTGTCCATCAGTCGCCAGCGTTTTAACGATTCGGTGATCAGTGGTAATTCACGGGGGTCCCGACCTTGCTGCCGACACCAGCCCCAATTTCTCGAAGATTGCTCGGCGGCAACTTCGCCTTTCTCCAGTAGCGCGACAGATATTCCCCGCTCGGCTAATGTCAAGGCGGCGCTGACGCCAATAATGCCACCGCCAACAATGACAACATCAACTCCGTCTCTAGGAAAACGGTCGGTCGGTATGGGTTGGACAAGAATAGGCATTCAGGAGCGAGGCAGTACTTTTCCAGGATTAAAAAGATTTTCAGGATCAAGTGCGTTTTTTATTGCGCGCATAGTGTCGAGCGCGACATTATCTTTATAGCGTTGCATATCGTTAAGTTTGAGCATGCCGATCCCGTGTTCAGCACTGAAGGAGCCGCCCAAGCGATCAACGATATCATGAACTATTTCAGTGATCTCCTCCCATCTGGAAAGAAACTCATCCTTGCCCATTGAAACCGGTTGGGAGAGGTTGAAATGAATATTCCCATCCCCTACATGCCCAAAAGGACAAGGTCTGATTCCGGGTATCCGCTGACTAACGGCTTTTGATGCCTCCGTGATAAATCGTGGTACTTTTGAAACAGGTATTGAAATGTCGTGTTTGATACTGCCGCCCTCGAACAATTGTCCCTCCACAATGCCTTCCCGAATTTTCCAAAGTCGTGCGGCTTGAGCCTCATTGGCGGCTAAAACGGCATCATCAATAAGGTGCGCCTCAAGCGCGCTTTCGAGCAGCGCCTCGAGAGTTTCGTCAAGATTGATAGTGGATCCACTTGTCTGCAGGGAGAGTAAAACGTACCAATCATGCTCTGAAGAGAGGGGAGGCTCACAGGTTGAGATATGGCGACAGGCAAATTCGAGTCCAATATGTGGAATCAGTTCAAAACTACACAGGGTGCCGCCACTGAGTTCCGTTGCGAGGGCGAGAAAAGAAATACTGGTTTCAAGATCTTTTAAGGCGACAAATGCGGTGACACTGTGATCAGGATAGGGATAAAGTTTTAAGGTAGCTGCGGTTATGATCCCCAGCGTCCCCTCTGAGCCGATGAGTAATTGCTTTAGGTCATATCCCGTGTTGTCTTTCCGCAAACCTGCCAGATCTGAGAAAAGCGATCCGTTTGGCAATATGGCTTCTAGGCCAAGCACTTGTTCACGGGTGTTTCCGTATCGAAGAACATTGATCCCTCCAGCATTTGTCGCAAGGTTTCCTCCAATTTGACAACTTCCTTCTGCCGCAAGACTAACCGGAAAGAATCGTCTTGCCTCTTGGGCCGTGTTCTGGATATTGGCCAGGATGCATCCGGCTTCGACTGTGATCGTGTTATTTGCACTATCAATTTCCCGAATCTGATTTAGGCGCTCCAGACTCAGAACAAGTTGGCCACTTTCAGATACTGCCCCACCGCATAAGCCGGTATTGCCACCTTGCGGCACAATAGAAATACGATCTTCGATGCAAACTTCTACTATTGATTTAATTTCCTGAACTGATTTAGGTCTCGCAACGACTGAAGATTGTCCTTGATATTTTTTCCGTCTCTCGAGCAAGTACGGCTCAATGTCAGCGGCGTCAGTGAGAATGCCGCGGTCATCCAGAAGAGGTCTTAGTTTATCGTTCAGATGGCTCATTTTTGAGTGGTATCAGTTCCAAGTCTGGATGCACTTTTAATTTCCATAGTGGCCGAGCAGTAATTATAGAGGGGAGGTTTGTAAAGATAGTGTCACGAAGGCATCTTTTTTTGGTAAATTGGGCCACAGAACAAATGGGAAATTTTTCAAAGGAGTCGTGATATGCAGCGATCGCTTCATATGGAGCCAAGTCTATGCACGGGATGTCTGCAGTGTGAGATGGCTTGCAGTTTTGAGCATGAAGGAGAGTTTATTCCAGCTCGCTCTCGGATTCGGGTGTTCGAGTTTGAGCATGGCCGTACATCGGTGCCTTATACCTGTACGCAATGCGTCGAAGCATGGTGTATGAAAGCATGTCCTACGAACGCGATATCCATTGATAGTGATTTAGGGGCAAAACTGGTCAGTGCCCAGGCTTGTGTGGGCTGTAAAGCCTGCGTCTCGGCATGCCCTTTTGGGACGATCGAGTTTAATCCTTTTAGCGGAAAGGTCGATAAATGCGATCTTTGTGGAGGAGACCCCCAGTGCGTTGCGGCGTGCCCAACGGATGCGATTACTTACGTTGACGCTGGTGCTTCTGGCGTAGGGCGAATGGCGTCGGCTGCGCAACAAATAAATCAGGAGACAGCGTCATGAGTTGGCAGGGAAAAATTTTGCGCGTGAATCTCACCACACACGAGATTACGCCAGATGCGCTCAACATGGAGTGGGCGAAGGATTACATTGGTGAGCGTGGATTGGGTACGAAATATCTTTGGGAGAATATGGATCCCAAAGCAGATGCCATGGCACCTGACAATGTCCTAATTTTCGCAACGGGTCCGTTGACGGGGACAAATGCTTCGACAAGTGGACGATATGCCGTCATCACCAAGAGTCCGCTGACAGGCGCGATTGCCTGCTCGAATAGTGGCGGCAAGTTTGGCGCAGAACTTAAATATGCCGGATTTGACTTACTGCTTGTCGAGGGCCGGTCAGAAAATCCCGTCTATCTGCTGATTGAAGGAGATGAGATAAGTCTCGCTCCTGCCGAGAAGATTTGGGGCAAAACCGTTTGGGAGACAGACGAGTGGATTAAGAAGCAGCATCACAATCCGATGCTCAAGATTGCGACGATTGGCATTGCGGGTGAAAGAGGCGCGCGCTACGCTTCGGTGGTTAATGATCTTCATCGAGCGGCAGGGCGTTCAGGTGTTGGCACGGTCATGGGCTCGAAAAATCTTAAGGCTGTGGCGGTACGCGGCACGGGGGGCGTAAGAGTAAAAGATCCGAAGCGATTCATGACTGTGACCCAAGAAATGAAGAATCTCCTGGCTGAGCATACCGGAGGATTAACCAAATACGGGACAAACGCGATGATGGACACCATGCAGGAGTTTGGTGGATTACCGACGCGGAATTTTCAAGAAGTACAGTTTGAGGGGGCGGACAAAGTCGACGCTAAAGCGATGATGAAAACGGACGACACCGGCCACACCAATCTATTGACCAATAAAGCCTGCTTTGGATGTACGATTGCCTGCGGTCGCATTGCCCACATCCGCCAAGACCACTTCACGATCCAAAACCGGAAGGAATATTGGCATGCTTCAGGTGGTCTTGAATACGAGACTGCGTTTGCGTTTGGCCCCGTCATTGGGGTGGACGATATAGATGCCTGTACGTTCGCCGGCTACCTCATGAATGAACATGGAATTGATCCGATCTCGTTTGGGGTAACGCTCGCGGCGGCCATGGAGCTTTTCGAAATGGGCGTGATTACCACCGAGGATACCGACGGCGTGCCTTTGAACTTCGGTAATGCGGAAGCGCTGACCGTTATGGCTGAAAAGACAGGCAAACAAGAAGGATTTGGGGTGATGTTGGGATTGGGATCTAGGCTCATGTGTGAGAAATACGGACATCCTGAATTGTCGATGACGGTCAAGGGCCAGGAGTTTGCCGGGTATGATTCCCGAGCGTTACAGGGGATGGGGCTGGGATACGCCACAGGCAATCGGGGTGCTTGCCACCTCAAGCACGATACGTTCGAAGTCGATATGGATGACCAGACGGGTGACGGGAAGGCGGATCCATGCAAAACATCTCAAGACTGGACAGCAGCCGTTGATTCGAGCGGGCTTTGCATGTTTACCATGGGGGCGTGGGGTGCGCCGGAATTTGCGGCCCAGTTAGATGCCGACAGCGAGGGCGACTGGACTGCCGAGCGCTTAATGGAATCTGGGGAACGCATTTGGAATCTTGAGCGAATGTTCAATCTGGCCGCCGGCCTGACAAAAGCAGATGACACATTGCCTGAACGCCTGCTTAAGGACCCGGCGCCTAGTGGCACGGCCAAAGGAAAGGTCAATGAGCTCGATAAAATGCTACCGGAATACTATGATCTCCGCGGTTGGTCTGAGGAGGGCGTGCCAACTGATGACACACTCGGTCGACTTGGCCTTGGCTGACGCTCATGCGAATTGGGATAAGAGTAACGGGCCACTTGATTGATTTTTGCTCGGTTGATGCGCTCGAGTTGGTTGATGGCGCCAGTATTTCTGACGCAATCGATTTGCTCGGTATCCCGGTTGAACAAGTAGGGCTGGTGTCTATCGATGGCCAGGCGGTGTCAAGAGCAAAGAGAGATCAGACCAGACTCGTGGATGGAAACGAGATGGTGGTGATGGCGCCACTGACGGGCGGTTGACCCACTTCCGTTCTAGCTTGAGTGAATGTTCTTTAGGGCTTGTATTTTTTTTGGATGGAGGTGTTTAGGATAAAGGGCAATCGATATTTGGATTACTCTCGTACCAGAATCGACCCCCCAGATTTCCTCGCCACGCCCAGATCGCTAAAAGCGGTTCATCCGCGGTATTCATCTCATGAATCGCTGCCGAGGCGTGGTGGATGAGGTCGCCCGGTTTGGCCTGAAAATGTTGATCGTCCACGCGCCATGCTGCGGTTCCGCTCAGAATAAAGTAAAACTCTTCGGCATCATGCGCATGACCGGGGTAAGCGACATGGTCTTGCTGAAGAAGAAAGCCCACGCGAATCGGTTCAGGGCCACAGATTCCGTGCTCATCGACCAGTATCGAATAGGCGTAGCCTCCGGCAAAGAATTCAGGAATTCCCCGACTTGCCTCTGACCAAGGCGATTGTTGCGCGGCGATTGAGCCCGATATTCGAAGCGATAGATTTGCAGGGATGCTTGAGATTGCTCGGTCAAGAGACTTTTTACTTGTAAGAGTCTCGGTTGACGGGTTGGGAAGGCGAGATCTTGGCACCTCGTCGATTTGTTTCGAGAGCGAGATAAAGGGGTCTTGGTGAGATTCGCGACAAACCGACGCTAAATCCTTGAGCAAGTCTGGCAAGTAGGACTTCATAATCAATTGAGGTTTCTGGATTGAAGTAAATGTTGTAATCTTATATCCAATAAAATAATTTGTATAAAAAATTCTTCAAATTTTGATTGTCAAGAACAAAGAGGCAGGAGTAGCTACCTAATCATGAGTGACATTTTGCTCAGGATGAAGGACTTGGTCATAGAGGCCGAGGTCGACGGTGTCTGGACACCGATTGTTAAAAGTCTAAGCATGAGTTTGCGCAAGGGTGAGATCATCGGGTTGATTGGCGAATCCGGGGCTGGAAAATCCACATTTGGCCTGGCTGCGATGGGTTATACCAAGCCGGGATGTCGAATCGTTTCAGGCTCAATCTCTCTTGAGGGAGAGGAGTTAGTCGGCGCGCGGACATCCCGTCTTCGCCAAATTAGAGGCGATACTGTCGCCTATGTTGCGCAGAGTGCTGCGGCTTCCTTTAATCCCGCGCACCGCTTGATTCATCAATTTTCGGAAGCACCGGTTCAACACGGAAAGATGCGTCAGGAAGAGGCCGAACGTCGGGGGGTTGATCTTTATGGGCAACTGGATCTGCCTGAGCCAGAGAAGATTGGGCGACGATTTCCTCATCAGGTCTCTGGTGGTCAGCTACAACGGGCGATGACAGCAATGGCAATGGGATGCGATCCGCGGCTGATCATCTTTGATGAGCCCACCACGGCGCTAGATGTCACGACCCAAATTGAGGTCCTGTCAACAATTAAGGAAGCTGTTAGGGCAAGAGGTGTATCGGCTATTTATATTACCCATGATCTTGCGGTTGTCGCACAGGTTGCAGACCGAATCATGGTTTTGCGACATGGTGATTTAGTAGAAGAGGGGGATGCGCGTACGCTACTCGATAATCCTCAAGAGGAATACACCCGAAAGCTGCTCGCAGTGAGATCGCTTCGGGAAGATAAAAAACAAGTAACCGAAAATGCTCACGTCCTTGAGATCAAGAATATTTTCGCCCGTTATCCAAGAGCAGACCAGGATGTGCTGACGGATATCAGCATGGAAATCCCGAAAGGTAAGACCGTTGCAGTGGTAGGTGAATCGGGAAGCGGGAAAAGCACGCTGGCGAGAGTAATCACTGGCCTGTTGCCGCCTCAATCCGGCGCAATAGAATTCGAAAATCAAGAGTTACCGAAGATGTTGGCGGGTCGCGACAAAGAACAACTTCGTGCAATTCAAATGATTTATCAGATGCCGGATGTTGCGCTGAATCCTCGTCAAAAAATATCAGAGATAATTGGCCGACCGTTAGAGTTTTATCTTGGATTGAAAGGCGCGTCAAAAAAGGCTCGTGTTGGGGAATTACTCGAGCAGATTGAATTGCCAGCGGACTTTGGCGATCGCCTGCCGGGTCAGTTATCGGGTGGCGAGAAACAACGGGTCTGTATTGCCCGCGCGCTCGCCGCAAACCCCGAACTGATTATCTGTGATGAAGTAACTTCAGCGCTTGACCAACTTGTTGCTGAGGGCATTCTTGAGCTCTTGCAGAATCTCCAGAATAATCTAAACGTCTCTTATCTGTTTATTACTCACGACTTAGCGACGGTCAAAGCGATCGCAGATAACATTGTTGTCATGTATCAGGGGAAGATCGTTGAGCAAGGTAAAAAAGAGGATATCCTCCAACCGCCCCATAAGGACTATACCGAGCTACTGCTGTCTTCAGTGCCGGAAATGGATCCAGACTGGTTGGACGATTTAATTCAGAAAAGGAAAAGGGGCGAGTTGCCCACCATCGAATCTATTAGTTAAATTTAGGTTGGCTCGCGGCCTATTAAGCAGGTTTTCCAACCGACGCCTCGATGGCAGCCACCTGACGCTTCACTCGCTGGACCATGGCATAGACGCCGACATGGCGAGAGGGGCTCAGATGTTCGAATAGACCGAGTTTTTCAAATTCGTTATCTGCATCAAACTCGCTGATATCGCTCGCTGATTTGTCGTTAAACATGGCCATTAATATTGCAACGACGCCTTTAACGGTGGATGTGTCGCAGTCGCCTCGAAAAGAATAGTTACCATTCTCCCCTCGGAGCGCACGGATATACACGGTACTCATACATTCGGGTACCAGATAGAGGTCAAGTCTTTCATCATCGGGATAGGGTGGGAGCTTTTCGCCGAGCTCGGTAATAAAATGATAGCGAGCATCCCAGTCTTGCAAAAACTCAAATGCCTCAAGAACTCTAGGGTAATCGATCGGGAAAGTTTCCATTAAAATCACGTTATCAGGTGTCGGAGACTCATTATATATTTGAAAGATCAAGGCGATGCAGTTACTTGATTTCCCTTTAACGAAGTACTGCAATGCGGAGTTAAATTAAATGTCCTCAACGGATTATCGTCTGTCGGCAAAGTCATGGCAGACGCCCCTCGTCGTCTTGCTAGGAGGGTGCCTGATTTCTCTCATCGGTTTCGGAGCGCGGTCAAGCTACGGTCTCTATATGGGGCCGATTACCGAACAGATGGACTGGCCTCGTGAGACCTTCGCTTTTGCGATGGCGTTACAGAATCTTTTCTGGGGTTTGTGTTTGCCGGTATCAGGCATGCTTGCCGACCGATTTGGTCCAGTTGTCGTAATTGGTCTCGGTGCGATCGTGTATGCGCTCGGAACCTTTGGGGTTACCATGGCTGATAGCGCTGGTGCGCTGCACCTCGCGGGCGGGGTTTTGGTTGGCACCGGGGTAGCTTTCACCGCATTTTCGTTGGCAACGGCGGCAATGGTCCGCGTAGTTGGAATGGAACGTCGTTCGTTGGTTTTTGGTCTTGGGACAGCTGCCGGGTCAGTAGGTCAGGTGGTCTATTCACCCTTAACGCAAGCGGTCATTGAAAGCTACGGTTGGAGTTTTTCACTGGTACTCTCCGCATTGTCAGTTTGTGCGATTTTGCCCCTCGCCTTTCTGTTGCCCAGCGACCCGAGGGTTCGAGAGGAAAATGTTGTGCATTCGAACAGTTTTGGAGCCATCAAGGAAGCGTTTGCACATCGTGGATTTTTGCTTTTGACCTCAGGATTTTTTGTTTGTGGCTTCCATGTGGCATTCATTACTGTTCATTTGCCAATTTATGTTACCGATCTTTCATTGACGCCAATGGTCGGGGCGATCGCGATTTCTTTGATTGGAATATTTAATATCGTGGGGTCGGTATTATCAGGAATCTATGGCCAACGTTTTAGCAAGAAAATAGGCTTGAGTGGTATTTATGGATTAAGGGCGCTGGTGCTTTTTATTTTTCTGCTCGTGCCAAAAACAGCGCTAGTGATCTATATCTTCGCGGCGACGATGGGCCTCCTTTGGCTTTCTACGGTACCGTTAACGGTCGGCATTGTTGCGCAAATTTTTGGGATTCGTTACATGGCGACTCTGTTTGGCTTTGTGTTTTTAAGTCATCAGATCGGCAGCTTCATCGGAGTCTGGCTCGGAGGCTATTTACATGATT
>Ga0209631_10005521_pt1 | contig 13370 bp, 7 predicted proteins | sample COG_08_FD_184752 | JGI IMG/M metagenome (GOLD analysis project Ga0209631, IMG submission 184752) | Pelagic Microbial community sample from North Sea - COGITO 998_met_08 (SPAdes) (version 2) | ecosystem: Environmental > Aquatic > Marine > Neritic zone/Coastal water | place: Helgoland, sampling... | reverse complement strand
TCGGCTTCGGCTCCGAGGAGGACGACGATCACGACGCCATCATGAACCAATGCGCCGCCGCAGCCGCCGCCGCTCACGACCACCACGACTCCTTCTACGGTGGTAACAAGCAGCTGGTGAACGGCGATGGCGATATGACGAACGGTCACACGCGCGACACATTCGTCGACGCCGTCGTCGCCGCCGTTTCAATCGAGACCGAACGCGGGCGATCGATCCACAGCGTTCCCAGCACCGGCACCTTGCAGGACCGTGCCGAGGCTGAGGCTGAGGCTGAGCAGGACCGTGCCGCACGCGGCGGCATCGCCTCTACGCAGCGCCCGAGGCTGTCCGTGACCCGCCGCGTCAAGACCTTCGCCGCGGCCGAGGATGTCGTGGAGATCGTCGGAGGCAACGACTGCGTCTCCGCCGAGAGATGCGTGGACTTGGCGAGGTACGAGGAGGAATCCGTCGGCGAGGACAACATCGGGGACGACGAGGAGATCGAGGTGGCGACGTACGCATCAGCCCGGCCCATCCACCGCGACATCGCCGACGCGCTCGGCGCCGAGCTCAGAACCGAGGGCGTCTCATCCCCTCGCGGCGGCGGCGGCGGATCGGGCGCCTCCTCCGACGACGACTTCATCAAGGAGGAGATCAAGGAGGAAACCGCCGGGGACGACATCGAAGGACTCGCGCCAGTCTCCGAACGACTCGCCGAGGCGCTGTCGCGAGCGGTACGATCGGCGAACCCCGGGGTTACCCGCGTGGTTCTATCGGTCAAAGCCGGAGGGTTCAACGGGTCCCCGGCGCACAGCGGCGACTCTGGCAACTCCAGCGGCGGAAGCGGGTCCACGACTCGGAGGGGCAGCATGGCCTCGGAGAACGCGTATGCGGTGGCGGTGTCCGCGTCGAGCTGGAAGATCGCCGTGGATGGCGTCGGCGCGGCTGCTGAGTTTCTCAAGCGGTGCGCGAGCGAGGGCGAGGCGGCGATTCGCCCTCGAGCGAGTTCGCTGGTGCTCAGCGGGTGAACGCCCGTACGCATTCTTTTTAGTTTGTGCATAGACGACCGACCATAGACGCCACGACCAGGAAGCCGGGCTGCGACAGCCCGCGACTGTGTATTGATACGACGACCAACTACCATTTCTTTTAACTTTAACGCGGCGTCATTCGTAGACTAGTCTACTAACCGTCCACGGATGCGATCACCGATTTATTTTATCACCGATGGACCGCACCGACCGATGGACCCACTCACGCGTTCAGCGGCGGGTGCACTAAGACGCACTCCTCCGCGTAAGCCTCGCTCTTACCGTCCGCGTTCATTCCCCGCGTCCCATCACTCGCCGGCGGCGCGCACGACCTCGAGCACGTGTACACGGCGATGGATCCAAAGTCAATCGCGCTGTTGAGCTCGCTGTCCACGTCCAGGTGGTTGACGAGCGTCGGCAGCACCTGAAACTCGAACCGACGCGCCGCGCCGCACCGCGCACACGGCGGCACCGTCGCGCTCGTGTGCTCCGGCGCGTACGACACCGACGGCCAGAGCGGCCGCGCGCCCTCGTCGAAGCAATACCGCAGCACCTGCGTGTTGTCCGTTCGCGTCAGCCTTAGGTGGAACCGCGACAGCTGCACCTGGTTCTTATCTTGCTTACGCTCTAAACTCCGAACCTCCGCCTCGCTCACGTCGTCGCCCACGCCCCGAAGCGTCTCCGGCAGCGTTTCGTTCGCCGCCTTGACCTGCGCCTTCCACGCATCGCTGCCTTCCTCCGCGGGAGCATTCATCGCCAGCTTCTCCGCGGCCTTCTCCCCGACGATTCCCGCCATCACTTTTTCGTCATCTAGAAACTCCTCCGGCTCCACCGCCAGCTCGCGCTCCGGGAACATCCTCGGCCGTCGAGCGATGGCACCCTTGAGGGCGGCGTCGGACCACCTGTCGTCGCGTGCGTCGTAGGCGGTCTGCTGCGCGTCCGTGAGCTCCTGCAGCGGGTCCCCGGGCTCGACCGGTTCGTCGGGGTAGAACGGGTTACATCGCGGGAGCTGCGAGCGAAAGGCTCGCACGGCTCCTGGTCTGTGTAGGTCCCCGCCGTGCGGCGACACGAAGAGGAAGACGGTGCGGTGGAACGCGTTTGGGTCGTCGTCGTTCACGGGCGCGTACACCTGCAGGAGGAAATCCAGGGGTTCGCGCGTGTAGAGGCACTTGAGCTGGAGCGCGGTGGGCACGTCGACCGGGTCGAGCCACGCGGGACGGCCGCCCACCTTGGACGGGAAGAACTGCCTCTGGAGTTCATCCGCGGGCGCCTCGACGCAAAAACCGAGGCTCCACTCCTGGCCCTCGCCGTCGGATTCGTAGTCGTCCTCCGGGGCGTCCGGGACGTCCTCGTCGCTGCCCCCCGAGTCTTCGTCCGAGTCGGCGATGATCTCGTCTTCCGTCGCGTCCCTCACGTCGGCGGCGTCCTCCGCCAGACCCATCACAGCTGTGTCGTCCTCCATGTTCTGATCCGCGGACATCGTCATCCCTTGCGGCTACCGGGAAGGCCCGCGTGAGTGGTGCGCGTGGAGCGTCGCGCGCGCCGCGAGGTCGTGGTCGTGCCCCACTCACGTGTGCGGCGCCCCGCCGACCCTCTTCGGTTAAATTTCACCGCGCCGACAGTTCGTCAACTCCCAGGGATTAAATCATGATCCGCAGACACTGTTAGGGCACACGGCCGGCGTGCGCAGCGCGTGTCACCATGGCCACCCCGCAGGGCAACGACACGGTGTACGTCGCGGGCCTCCCCGACGTCGTCACCGAGAAGGACATCGCCGCGCACTTCGGCTCCATCGGCACGTTGAAGCAGGACAAGAAGCGGCGATGCGACAAGATCTGGCTGTACCGCGATCGCGACACCGGCCTTCCCAAGGGCGACGCCACGGTGTCCTACGCGGACCCGCACGCGGCGGAAGCGGCGGTGTCGTGGTTCAACAACACCGAGTTCATGGGGTCCACGCTGGCGGTATCCCTCGCGGAGCGTAAGGGCGGCGGCGACAGCCTCAACCTCCCCGCGAGCCACTACGCCGATCCCCTCGGACGCGATGCCGACGCTGGTAACGCGCACCCGACGCCGAATCCACCGGTGACCGCAGCATCCAGCGACGTCCCGGTAGACGGAGGAGGAAACACACCGGCAGGAACGGGGGGCGCCCAGCCGAAGCCGAAGACGACGCGCGACGGGGACTGGCCGTGCCCCAACCCCGCGTGCGGGAACACCAACTTTGCCTTTCGCGGTAAATGCAATCGATGCGGAACGTCCAGACCCGGCGGGGACGACTCCGCCGCGGGTAATAAGCCCCTGGGCTCGAACCCGAAGCCGAAGGAGCTCCGCAACGGCGACTGGGCTTGCCCTGACGCGAGCTGCGGCAACGTCAACTTCGCGTACCGCGGTCAGTGCAACCGATGCGGGTCCCAGAGGCCGGCGGGCGCGAAGGGGATGCAAGGCGTCGGCGGCCGGGACGGCGGCAAGCCGTCCATCTTCGGCCCGGACGACTGGACCTGCTCCAACTGCTTCAACGTCAACTGGGCGAGGCGTAACAAGTGCAACGAGTGCGGGACCGGGAAGGAGGGTAAGGCTGTGGAGAAGCGTGAAGGTAGGGGCGGCGGGCACAAGGAGATTGACGACGAGGACGAGCGCGAGGAGACGGCTCGGCGGCGGCGGGAGAACGAGGAGCGTGAGATTTACGACGATTTCGGCAACCTCAAGAAGCAGTTCAGGGCCAGTGCCGGGCGCGGTGGTGCCGACAGGGACTACGACAGAGGCGGCAGAGACCGAGACGGAGGCAGGGACCGAGAGCGGGACCATCCGTACAGGAGGGACGACAGGGACAGGGACAGAGACAGGCGTCGGGACCGATCTAGGAGCCGCGACAGGCGCGACGGGCGGGATCGGCGGGACCGCGGGAGACGGAGCCGATCCAGGTCGCGGTCGCCTCGACGCGAGAAGGACGGGGGGAACAAGAACGACTCGCTCAAGACGGATTGGCGCGGCGAACCAATCAAGAGCGCATCCGCCGACCTCAAAACCGACTGGCGGGGTAACCCCATCAAGTCCACCAGGTACTAACCGTAATAACCGAGTGGACCGCACGGGGCGGGGCGGTGTGCGTGTGTTGGCCGCCTGCACAATTGATATTAAAACGCGGCCGTGGTGTGTCACTTTTTGGACGTATCTCTCGTCTATTTAACGCACAAACATGTTCAACTTCACCGTAAGTGCGGGGTTCGCCTCCCATCCCGCCCTCTCCTCTCGTTCTCCCTCTCTCTCTCTCGTCACAACAACGCGCGCCAAAGCAAAGCATATAATGTATCATCCCGATGGAAAGCAATTAATGTACAACTCCGAAGCACTCACGCGCGCGCAAACTAACGTGCACAGCTGTGCGCGCGAGCCTCCAATGGGCTTATTGGGCTTATTGGCCGAAGATGTTGCCGTCGCCGTACTGGTTCCTGGCCTTCATCGCCGCCGCCTGCGCCTGCATCCTCTCGTACTCGTACTGCTGGGAGGCTCCGTCGATGCCGGCCGCGCCAACCTTCGCCGCGCCCACGTCGAATTTGGAATTCTTCTTGGCGAGCCTCGGGGATCGGTACTGGTTGTTGACGACGTTCTCGTCGTCGTAGGTGGCGAAGGGAAGCGCGGTGCGACCGTGGACTGCGGATGAACGGGGTGAACGACGTGGTTGGGTTAGCATCGTGGTGGGATGGCGAACGTGGGTGAACGACATGCGGATGTTGGGTGAGATGTGTGCGCCAGATCCGTTTCACGCGGCGAACGGACACACCAAATGCCCGCGGTGAGTAAAACAACGATGTGCGCGCGGGGGAGACGCACCGTGGAAAGCTTTGCGGCCGCTGGGCAGCGTGGGCGGGGAAGGGTCCGCGTCGTAGCCGCCGTAGAGCATGCTCTTCATGCCGTCACCCTCCCGGTTATGGACGATGGCCTTCCCAGTCTTGGGAAGCTCGCGGCTGCGCGGTGGGTGGGGAGAGGCGGGGGAGACGGTCAACGCTGTTTCCCGGTGAAATTTGCGCCAGATCCGGGAGGGACGCGACGCGCGTGGGCGCGGGGCGGCGGGGTATCTCGCGTCGGGTCGGGGTGCTCACTCTTGGCCGATGTTTGCGAGGCTCATGGTGAAGCGTCGAAGGTTGCGACGGATGCGTTGACGAGGGCTTGAGAGCTCTCGGGTGTGTGCCCCCGTGGCTTTTCACTTCGCTCAAACCGCCACCCTCAAACCGACACTTGGTTCGAATGCGTAAAATAAATGGGTGTATTTCTATTTGCACATCTAACCAAATACGCATATTAAACCACTCTAATTCTCACGGACAATAACGGCAATTATAACAGTAGCTCTATGACTATCGTTCGTCGAAGCGTGAATTTTTTTGTGAAAATTTTGCTCACTTTTGCCGCCAAACACTCTGGTTGCCTCTGGTCGATCGGCACAGCGAGACACGCGCGCCTCTCTCGAGGCGAGAGCGGAGGCTACCCGCAGGAGGCGGTTCCTTCCGTAGGCAAAGCGCGCGTAGACGAAAGAAACTCGGACCGCGTTCACGGTCAATCGGGCGGGAGCGCGTCGCGGGATCTGCGAAGGGCGCCCGCTTTTGAAACGCAGTCGGGCCGGCAGCGATGTACGCGCCCACGGATGCCGGGCTCATGGCTCGCCCGGGGGAAGGGGGCGAGCTCCAGAACGGTGCGTCTTCCTCGCATCGACCCGGTGACCGATCGTCCGCGCGATCCCGACCATCTTCAGCGTCCCTCCTCCCGCGCGGGTCCAACCGGACGATCACCCGCCGACTCTGGAATTCATACATAACCCTGATCACTGAACCCTGCCCCATCCCCCGTGCCCGACAACAGCCGCGGCGGAGCAGATGCAGGACGCCGCGCGTCTCGTGACCAACCTCCAGACCGAGAGCGACGGCGTGGACCTCGTCACCCTCCTCAGGGAGACACCGCGGGAGGCGTACTCCTTCCAGCAACTCGGGGTGAGTGGCCTCATCGGCGCGCCCGATGACTCCCGAACCCTCATCATCGATCGCGTCAATCATTCATTCATTCATTTTCCATCCAACCGCGATCGATCCCACAGAGCTCCACACTCGACCCACACGCCGAACCGACCTTTCTAACCGTCGATCCCCACCCACCCCCACCCACCATCCATCCATCGCAGTGGCCCGCCGAGATCGCGGCGACGCGCACGAGCGAGCTCCCGCCCGTCGTCTTGGAGCGCTACTCCACCCGCCAATCCGTGTGCTTCTGCGGCGTCCTCCCGTCCATCAACCGCGCGTGGGCCACCGTGGACAACGCGCTCTTCCTCTGGCGCCTCGACCGCCCCGACGACGTCCCGGTGGAGTACAGCGGCGAGGAGCAGGCGATCGTCGCGGTGGGCCTCGCCAAGCCCAAACGCGGCGTCTTTCTGAAGACGATCGACGCGGTTTTGGTCGTCGCGACGACGGTTGAGGTGGTGTTGGTCGGGTGCGCGTTCGGCGACGGCGCCGAGGGTACCACCTACGACGACCCGCTCACGCTGCACCCGCTCAACTACAGCTGCACCACCGACGACGTCGTCGCGAAGGACATCGCGAGCACCGAGGATGGCCGCGTCTTCTTCGCCGGCGACGACGAATCTTTATACGAGATTGAATACTCGGCCACCGACACCTGGCGTCAACGGCGGTGCCGCAAGGTTTGCCACCACAGCGCGCTGCCCCGCATGTTACCCAGCATCTTGCGCCTACGGGCGCCGGACCCGCTGCGGCAGGTGCTGGTGGATGAGCACAGGTGCGCGCTGTACACGCGAAGCGAAGCCGGGGTCGTGATGGTATTCGATCTCGGGCCCCGATGCGGGGACGCGCCGCGGAAGGTGGCGGAGGTTCGCGACGTCGCCGCCGCGTCGCAGATGGCGCGCGGCGGCGGCGGGCTGTTCAACCAGTACGGGGGGTACGGCGGAGGGTACGGCGGCGGTTCATCTTCCGGCTACGGCGTCGGCGGCGGCGGCTACGGGGGTGGAGGTAGTTACGGCGCCCAATCGAACGCCGCCGCGAAGGATGGGCAGTCGCAGGCGCAGAAGGGCCGACGGCTCGCGCACATATCCGTCGTGTCGCCGTCCGAGTCGTCCGTCGTGACCTTGGTGGCGGTGTGCGCGGACGGCCGGCGCGTGTACTTCACGACTCTCCCGGCGGAGGGCCGAGCGCTCGGCTATGGCGGCTCAGGGAGCGGGTATAATTCGCAGAACCAAGTCGGTGGATCGATGAATAAGGAGCGCCGCGTGGTTCCACCCGCGTGCCGCCTCGCGGTGGTCCAGTCCCGCGAACCCTTACCCCAGGGCAGCGCGCAGCGCGGCATGAGCAGCGCGCAGGCGCTCAGGGCGACCACCACGGTCCGTCCGCTCGAGGTTGAGGCGGCGTTTTACGGCGATGGATTGATGCTCCTCTGCGACGCCACGGAGCGGGACGAGGACGCGAGGCTGTTCATGGCGTCGCGGGACCTCGCGCTTCCACCGCACATGCAGCTGGACGCGAACGCGGGGCTGGTGGGTTCGCCGGGGATCAACCCCGGTTCGGGAATTAACCCCAATCTCAATCTCAACCCGGCGCCGACTAACAACCCCTACGGAACCCCGGGTAATAACCCGTATGGAACCCCGGGGCGATCCACCGGCGGGGTATCCGGTCAGATGGGCTCCCCGGGTATCAATCCGCAGTCGTCGGGGGCGTACCAGGGCGTCGGCGCGGGGGCGCAGAGCGGAGCGGCGATTCGAAGCTTGCGCGAAATTGTAACCCCGCAACCGCTCCAGGGCCGAGCCGCCTCCGCGGTCGGTTCCGTCGGCGAAATTCCCCCGCCCATCGGCGTCCAACGCGACCTCGACCCGCCGTACCCTGTGGGCGCGCCCCGGGAGTTGACCACGCAGCCGAGGCCGTTGAGAAGCGAACTCGCGACGCAGCACTTGGGGGCGCCGCGGCGTAAGTTCGTCGTCGTCACCAACGCCGGCATCGTCACCGTGGAAAAGTCCCGGCCGCTGGATGCACTGTCCAAGATTCTCGTCTCCGACGCACCCGAACCATTGGTGAACTTCTTCAAGTCGTACGGCCAGGCGGAGGCTGCGACGATGTGCCTCGCCATCGCCGTGGGTGCGTCCGAGAGTGGAGGCGGCGGTTCCAAAAATTCAATCTCTTCGATTGAAGGAAATCCAAACGACGGATCCCGGTTAACCCCGGGAGGAGGCGTCGGTACCCCTGGGACCCCGGGCGGCCACGCGGTATTCGGCGCTTCCGGTTCCCCTCGCGTGCCCCCGTCCGTCATCGGCACCCCGCAAGGTGCCTTTGGCGCTCACAACGGGTACCAGCCGAGTTACGGCGCCGCCAACCTGGCGGATAGGGCCAGGCGCGCGCTCGAGGACCCGCGGCTCACGGGCGAACCGCGCGTGGACGAGGACCTCAACGCCTTTGGCGTGGACGCGGGAGCCGGCGGGCAGTTTGACATGGGCCGCGCCATCGTCCAGCCGCAGCTCCACTATTCCGGCGTGCATCGCGCGGTGTACACTTACGCCGCCCGGCTGCTCGCGCCGACGTGGGAGCGCCCGCTCTGGGTGCCCATCAATGTTGCCAACGAGCACGGCGTCGGGGCGGGCACCTCGGGGGCCAAGACCTACGGCCAAGACCCACACGCGCGCGCCAAGACCCACGGCGGCGTCGGGGGCGTCCACGGCGTAAACCCTGGCGGGATCCATCCGAGTTCCAAGCCGCTCCGCGACGTCATCAACGCGGGCGCCGCGGACGGCGGCGGCGTCACCGGCGCCGCCGCCGCCGCCGCCGGCTGGCTCGGCGGCATCCTCCGCCCCAACCACCCGACCGGCGCGCCCGTCGCGTGCACCATCCCGCCCGACGTCCTCGGCTCGCTCGAGCGCCGGCTGGCGCCGCTGGAAAACTTCCTCGCCCGACGACGACCGCGTGTCGCGCCGTCCGACAGGTCACGAACGGGAGGCCCGAACTTTGGCATGTCACCGCCCGCGAGGCAACGCAGACGCTTGGACGGACCCGCGGACGCGTTGCGAGCCGAGGAACGGAGCATCGCGGCTCTCCGAGGTTTGGTCCGACGAACCCGGGAAGCGTGCGCTCTTCTCCGCGTCGTCGCCGAGGAGGACTTTGGTAACCGATGCGTCGGGTGGCTCGCGCCCGAGACGCGTGCATCGCTGCAGAGGCTCACGCTCCGCGGCTTCGCCACCACCGGCGAAGGCGCGCACGTCGCGAGCTCGCTCATCGAGGCGTTGATGGGCCAAAGGACCCGCGTGGATTTAACCGGGGTCGACGCGCTGGCGTCGAGGTTGCAAGACGCCGCGCCGCTGTTCTTCGACGGAGCCGCCAGGACGTTCTACCGCGCCAGGGAGCTGCTGCAAGCCGCGCGGGACGCGCGGGACGGGCGTGATCACCAGACGTGCGCCGAGACGGTGGCTCGATCGCTCGAGATGCTCCTCGGCGTTCCCCTCGCGGGGGATCCAACCGCGGTGATGGCGGAGCTCGCGGATCTGCGGTGCTTCCACGGACTCGTCGCGTTGCCGCTCGCCGCCGCGGCGGCGGCGGCGGAGTCCGCCGTCGCGGGCGACGGCGTGGGAAGCCTCGGCGTGGGCGCCGCGCAGCCCTCGGCGGCGTCAGCGGCGTCCCCCAAGCCAACATTCGGGCAAGCGCGCCAGATTTCCAACGGCGGCACGGACGGCAGCCTGGGACGAACGAACGCCGCCCCGGACGCCGAGGAGTGCTTCGAGTACGTCTGCGTCGCGATCCGCGCGCTCGCGTCGGGCGTCGCGGACCCGGGCTCGCCGCCCGGGTCGCTCGGCGCGGTGTGCGCCGGTCTCTCCGCCGATGAACGCGCGCACGGCCTCGCCGTCTTACTCGAGAGGTGCGCGCAGGCGTCGTCGCCCGCCGCCGCCGCCGCCGCGACGGCCGCCGCGAAGGCTGCCGCCGCGAACGCGGCTGCGGCTGCCGCCGCCGCCGCCGCGTCGCCCCGCGCGCCCGGCGCCATCCCGCCGCTCCGACCGCCGTCCCCGTCCATCACGGCGACGGCGGCGGCGACGCGGGTGGAGGTGACGGGCGCGTCCGTCACCGGCGACGGCGCGTTCATTCGCCGCGTCTACGCCGAGCTGATCCAACTCGGCCGCGACGAGGACCTGTTGGAGCTCCCGGCCGGTCCGCTGGAGGCGCACCTCGCGGAGCGAGGCAAATTCGCCACGGCGCAGCAAGGCGGAGCGCTGACTCGCGACCAGTCCAGGCACCTCGAGCTGCTCGCGAGGCTTTACGCGCGACGCGATCGACACGGCTTGGCCGCGCAGGTTTTCTTCGCCCTCGCGGAACGGACGGGGTCCGCGGACTCCACCGTCTCACTCGACGAAAGAGCCGCGTTGCTCGACCTCGCGACGCGACACGCCAAAACCCCGGGGGGTAACGCCGCGAACTCGTCGGACCAAACGAACGAGTCCGACGTCGATCCCGCGTTTGTTGAACAGATCGAGGGTAAGATTAAGGTTCTCGGGTTCCAGCGGCGGTTACACGCGACGTTCACGGAGCGATCCAGGGATGGGCTGAGCGCCGACGCCGATCGATACGCGTCGAAGGCGTCGGAACTCGAGCGCGAACTCCGGCCGCTGTCGGACATGTACAACGACTTCGCCTTTCCGTGCGACATGTGGGACGTGTGCCTCGAGATGCTCCACTTTTCTCAGTACAGGGACGCCGACGGGGGCGTGGCCAGGGGACTGTGGGATTCGCTTCTCGCGGGTGAAGGCGCGGCGGCGGTCGCGGCGGGGGGCGACGACCGCGCCGCGCTCTCCGCGGCGTGCAACGCGGCGCGGGCGCTGGGTCCCAAGCTGTTCCCCAGCGACGTCGCCTTCCCCGTGGCGCACGTCGCGCTCAAGCTCGAGTTGATGGCTGGCGGGCTGTGGGGCGGGACTCGTTCGGCGGTGTCGGGCAGCGAGGAGGTGGGCGCCGTCGCCGAGGCGCTCCTCTCGGCGACTGGTGACTCCCCCGAGGCTGTGCACGCCGCCTACGACGGCTTGCTCGCCACCCCCGCGTCCAGGGCGCAGCACGGGCAGTTGTTGGTGCAGGCTGAGCAGTTGCAGACGCCCGCGCTGCGGCTCCGGCTGCTGCGGAGTGCGCTGCGGGTGCTTCGCAGATGGGACGAGAAGATCCGCGCGGCGCAGGTTGGCAACGGGGGAGGCGTCGACGGAGGCGGCGGCGGCGGAGGGTTCGGCGCGTTCGGCGCGGCTGGCGCGCACGTCAGGGCGGCGCTCGGGGACGTGTGCGTGGGTTACGCTGGGGAGGCGCGGCGACTGTTGCAGGTGCCGACCAGCGCGCAGGGCGCGGCCGAGTCCCTCGCGGAGGAGTTTGACGCCCTCGGGAAGAGGCTCATCGGTTGAGCGTTTAGATGCTTTCATCGTTTTGATGCCAAGAACATATGGACTCATCGCTCCCATCCCTCGCTTGCTGTCGATATTTGGCAACGACGTCACCCGTGCCCCGCACACGCGCGTTTCCCACCCCGCATCCACAGGGCGAGGAGACCGAGAAGACCACCGTCTCACTGATCGCCTGATCGAGATGCCCGCGCTCACGCTCGCCGCCGCGTCACCCCGCGCCGCGTGCGTCCCGCCCGGCGCCACGATCGCGACGAGGGCGTACCGAATCTCCACGATTCGCGGGGCGCCCCGCCCCAACCGCGCCGCCTCGCTCCGCGTGCGCGCATCCGAGCAGGACGCCGACCCGGCGCGGCCCGCATCCCCGCCCCCGTCACCCCCCGATGACCCGGGATCCAGCGGCAAGGCTCTCGCGGGCGCCGGGTTCGCCCTCGGCGTCGCGCTCTTCGCGGCCACATCCCTCGGGGGCGCCCCCACGCTCGCGTCGCTCGAGAAGGACGCCATCACGCTCGACGCCGCGCTGGCCAACGGCCGGCCCACCGTCGTGGAGTTCTACGCGGACTGGTGCGAGGTGTGCAAGGAGTCCGCGCCCAACGTGTACGACGTGGAGCACGAATTCGGCGAACGCGTCAACTTTGTCATGCTCAACATCGACAACACCAAATGGGGCGGGGAGATGGACCAGTACGGCGTCGACGGCATCCCGCACCTCGTGTTCCTCGACAACAAGGGTAAGAGCGAGGGGCAGGTGGTCGGGCGGTTCCCGAAGCAGGCGCTCAGGGCCAACGTGCAGGCGCTCAGCGTCGGGGAGACTAAACTGCCGTACGCGAAGCTGGAGGATGGCGTGTCGTCCCCGGTGCAAAGCTCGGGGATCGTCGCGACGCCGGGGAGCGCGGTGGACGACCCGCGGGGAGGCGCGGTGTCGTCGGCGGATCCACGGTTCCACGGGTGATCGGAGGTGTAACCCAGACGGCTCCCCCGATGTGTAACTTAGTCAGCGCGCGTGATCGTGAACGCTCCTCGCGCGAATTTTATAAATGAGATTTGAAAGATGTACCCTCCTTCTATTGGCGTGCGAGCGCGGTGGTCTCCCGGGACGACGAGTCGGCACCCCCGTCCCCGTCCCCGTCCCCGCTTCCCTCCCTCACGTGCACGAACACGCTCCCTTTGTTTCCCACGCTGATCCTCATCTCGTCGTCCAGGAAAGTCTGCTCCACCCACCCGGCGCCGCGGCCCGGCTTGGGCGTCATCTCCATCGTCTTGACCGTGTTGCCGAAGAGCGCGATGTCGATGGTGGAGATGCTCACCTCCGTGCGTTCGTCCGACACCGCCTCGATGGGCGCCCTGGCGGACACCGTCATCGGCCCGAGCTCGATGTAGTTCTCCAGTCCGTTGGCCGAGAGGATCTGCAAGTTTTTTGTGGACCACTTGGCGAAGGCTCGCTGGAACGGGTTGCTGCTGGACGCCTGCCGGCTCCACGCGAGCTGCCAGCTGCCGAGCAGCTTCTCGCTCCGCGCGGGCGCCGGGGTCGGGTTCAGACCCGCGAGCTCCTTCACCGCGTCTTCCACGCCGTCGTCGTCGCCTCGTTCGATGCAACCCAACAGATTCTGCTTGGCGCCGAAGAGAACCTCGGCGCTGCCACCCTTGAAGACGCGGACGCTCGCGGAGGAGGACTCGCCGGAGGCGTTGCATCGCGCGAGACGCGCGTGACGGCGCGCGCGGGGCGGCGCGCGCGCGAGAAGGGGCGCGGGGGAGGCGAGCGCGGGCATGCCGGCGCCGTCGGGTCTTAATGGATAAATCAAAGCCGATCCGCGGCCGACGTCGACGCGTCGCCTCCGACTTGGAAAAATTTTCCAGTTGTTTTCTCCAAGGCCGAGAGTGTTAACCTCGTCACTGCTCACCCGCGCAGCCGTGATATCGCCGCCACCATGACCACCATCTGGCGC
>Ga0209631_10005513_pt1 | contig 13376 bp, 15 predicted proteins | sample COG_08_FD_184752 | JGI IMG/M metagenome (GOLD analysis project Ga0209631, IMG submission 184752) | Pelagic Microbial community sample from North Sea - COGITO 998_met_08 (SPAdes) (version 2) | ecosystem: Environmental > Aquatic > Marine > Neritic zone/Coastal water | place: Helgoland, sampling... | reverse complement strand
GATTCAGTATGCCAAGCGGGTGGTGGGTCGAAAGATGATGGGCGGGCAATCTACACATTTGCCTTTGAAAGTGAATACGTCGGGGGTTATCCCACCAATTTTTGCTTCTTCGATCATTATGTTTCCGGCAACAATAGCGCAGTTTATCAGTCATCCTTGGATGCAGACGGTTTCGGCTATGCTGACACCGGGGACGATTGTTTATAGTTTGATTTTTATCGGTGCAATATTTTTCTTTTGTTATTTTTATACGGCGGTTATTTTCAACCCCGTTGATGTTGCTGACAATATGAAAAAGCACGGAGGTTATGTGCCTGGAATTCGACCGGGAAACAAAACGTCAGAGTATATTGATACGATTCTCTCAAGGCTTACTTTTTACGGAGCGTTGTATTTGTCTTTAGTCTGTATTTTGCCGGATTATTTGATAAAATACTTTAACATCCCATTTTATTTTGGTGGAACAAGCTTATTAATTGTGGTGGGAGTATCCTTGGATACTATGCAGCAAATTGAGTCCCATCTGGTTATGAGAAATTATGACGGTTTTGTCAAAAAGGGGCGTTTGAAAAGCCGAAGAGGCTGATTGATGAGATTGATTCTTTTAGGGCCACCTGGTGCTGGTAAAGGCACTCAGGCAAAATTGCTGAAAGAAAAATTTCAGATTCCGCAAATTTCCACTGGCGATATTCTGCGGCAAGCAGTTAAGGATAATACCGAACTGGGTGCTCGTGCGAAAATAGTAATGGATGCGGGGCAGTTGGTTACTGACGATGTGGTCATTGATATGATTAAAGAGCGCATCCGACAAGCGGATTGTAAAACCGGGTTCATTCTGGATGGGTTTCCCCGAAATATTGCGCAGGCGGAAAAGCTATCGGAAACCTTGGTTGAGATGAATTTGAAGATCGATAAGGTGATCGACTTGGAAGTTAGTGCCGAAGAAGTTGTCAATCGGCTAACCGGGCGAAGCACTTGTCCGGAATGTGGAGCCATGTTTCACCATATATCCCGTCCCCCAAAGGTTTCAGGGGTTTGCGATGGTTGCGGAGGGAGGTTGGAACAAAGGCCAGACGATAATAGAGAAACGATTCAAGAAAGATTAAAAGTTTATATGGGGTCTACTGCTCCTCTAAAAGAATTTTACAAAAAACAGGAAAACTTGAAAATGGTCGAAGCAAAGGGCTCAGTGGAAGAAATTTTCTCCAATGTTTGCAAAATGATAGATGTCTAAAGAAGAATCCATAGAGGTAGAGGGCACGATTTTAGAGCCGTTACCTAACGCTATGTTCCGAGTCGAGTTGGAAAATGGGCATAAGGTGTTGGCTCATATTTCGGGGAAGATGCGAATGCATTTTATTCGTATTTTGTCTGGAGATAAGGTGAAGGTGCAACTCTCACCTTATGATCTGACGCGCGGCCGAATTACCTATCGATATAAATAAGAGGGAAGAACCATGAAAGTACGAAGTTCGGTCAAACCGATTTGCATGAAATGTAAAGTGATTCGCCGTCGCGGTGTTGTGCGGGTGATTTGCGAAAACCCAAAACACAAGCAGCGACAAGGATAAAGGAGAAACTGTGGCACGTATAGCAGGTGTTGATATTCCAAAAGATAAACCGGCCTGGATCGCTTTGACTTACATATATGGGGTGGGCAGAACATCATCGCATGCGATTCTCAAAAAAGCTCAAGTGGGTGAAGAAATACGGATGAAGGATCTGACAGAAGAAGAGATCACTCGGATCCGAAGTGTCATTGACAAGGACTACGAGGTGGAAGGCGACCTTAGACGAAATGTCACTATGAATATAAAACGCTTGATGGATATCAGTTCTTATCGAGGCCTTCGGCACCGTAGAGGTTTGCCAGTGCATGGGCAGAGAACTCATACCAATGCACGAACAAGAAAAGGCCCAAAGAAAACAGTTGGTGCTCGTGCTAAAAAATAAGGGTGTTTTAAATATTAGAGATTCTCATAAAAAAGATCTGGAGAAATTAAATTAATGGATAAGAAATCCAAAAGCGGTAAAAAAAAGCAGAAAACAGCTCCAGAAGTAGGGGTAGCTCATATCCGCGCCACGTTTAACAACACCATCATCACCATTTCTGATATGTCCGGCAATGTGGTGTCTTGGTCGAGTGCTGGTGCGCAAGGTTTTAAAGGTTCTAGGAAAAGCACTCCCTTCGCAGCTCAGGTAGCCGCAGACAAGGCAGCCATAAAAGCCAGGGATATGGGAATGAAAAAACTTGAAGTTCATGTGAAAGGTCCAGGTTCAGGGCGTGAGTCTGCAATCCGTTCCTTGCAAGCGGCCGGAATGGAAATTCTCGTTATTAGAGATAGAACTCCTATTCCACATAATGGTTGTCGTCCAAGAAAAAGACGAAGAGTTTAATGAGAGTTTCTAATTGTTCGATGATTTTCTTTAGCACAACCCTGTTCTATTGTAAGGTTGGCTTGCAGTTAAAAGCAATTTTTGGAGAGACTAAAATGTTTAAACCTGAAAGGAGAAGCTGAATTTGGCCAGGTATCGAGGTTCTGTTTGTCGACTGTGTCGGCGAGAAGGAATAAAACTGTATCTAAAAGGTTCCCGTTGCGAGACGGCAAAATGCGCTATTGAAAAAAGAGCCTATCCTCCTGGACAGCATGGTCAGGGGCGTACTAAATTCTCGGAATATGGGGTTCAGCTTCGTGAAAAGCAAAAGGTAAAACGTATTTACGGCGTATTGGAAAAACCATTCCGTAACTACTTTTTTGCAGCAAATAAGAAAAAAGGTGCGACCGGTGAGAACCTTTTGCAGAATCTGGAATTGAGATTCGATAATGTTGTGTATCGAATGGGCCTTGCTCCATCCAGAAATGCTGCCCGTCAGTTAGTTCGCCATAAACATTTTACGGTCAATGGCAAAAAAATGGATGTCCCTTCCTATATCCTTAAGCAGGGGGATACTATTGCTCCTAATCCGAACAAAAGCAAAAAGAAGCCGGTTAACTTGGCTATAGAAAATATTAAAGATAAAAACCTGCCGGAATGGCTTTCATTTGATGCCGATAGCAAGCAGGGAGTAGTTCAGGCAATGCCTGCAAGAGAAGATGTTGCGATGCCAATTGAGGAACAGTTGATCGTTGAGCTCTACTCTCGATAACAGGTTATTCACTAAATAATTAACAATTGATAAGACCCGAATTTTGGGGTCGGAGGCTACATGTTCACAGCCCAGGGAATCGTTAAACCAAAACGATTAGAATTTGATAAGCAAAATAGATCCGAATATTATGGCAAGCTGAGTGCTGGTCCGTTTGAGCGAGGTTTCGGTGTAACCATCGGAAACTCATTGCGCAGAATGCTGCTTTCTTCTATCGAAGGGGCTGCTGTTGTCGCGGTTAAGTTTGAAGGGATCTTTCATGAGTTCTCCTCTATCCCCGGTGTTATGGAAGATGTGACAGAGATCATGCTGAACATTAAGCAGCTTAACCTTAAGTTGACGGGCGAGGCAGACTCAAAACGTATTTATATCAAGGCAAGCGAAGCAGGTACGATTTGTGCTAAAGATATTGTTGCTGACCCAGATGTTGAAGTTTTGAATCCAGATCATGTGATTCTCACCATCGACCAGAGTGTAAAAGTAGATGTGGAAATGATCGTAAGAAAAGGTCGTGGATATGTATCAGCAGATAAACATGTCATTGAGAATGAATCTGTGCAAATGATTCCGATAGATTCTAGTTTTTCTCCAATCGAAAAAATTTCCTACCATGTTGAAAATACACGGGTGGGTCAGTCCAGTGATTACGATTCTTTGGTCATGGAGTTATGGACGAACGGCGGTATCACTCCTGAAGATGCATTGGCGCATGCGGCAAAAATTGTCAAAGACCATATGCAAATATTTATCAACTTTGACGAAGAACCGGAACCGGTAATGCCTCAGGTTGATGAGAAAAAACAGAAGATGCTGGGCAATATGGCGAAATGCGTTGAAGAACTTGAACTTTCGGTTCGGTCCTACAACTGTTTGAAGAATGCCAACATCCAGACCATTGCCGAGTTGGTGACGAAGACAGATGGTGAAATGCTTAAAACGAGAAACTTTGGCAGAAAATCGCTGAACGAAATTAAAGAGATTCTCGAACAAATGGGCCTCCACTTGGGAATGAAAGTGGAAGAAGAAGATTTAAAGCAAATCATTCAAGCGCAGAAGAAAAAAGAAACGGAAACAGAAGTCGAACAATAAGGCTTATCTAAGGAGCAAAACCAGCAATGCGGCATTTGAAAGCAGGTAGAAAATTAGGCAGAACATCCGCTCACCGAAAAGCACTTTTTCGCAATCTCGTAGGAGCATTGATCCTGAGAGAGCGAATCAGCACAACATTAGCCAAAGCAAAAGAGTTACGCGGAAAAGTGGAAAAGACAATTACCCTGGGTAAAAAAGGGACGCTTCACGCAAGACGACAGGCTTTCAAGCTGGCTCCGCAAAAAGAAACGGTACAAAAAGTTTTTGGTCCTTTGGCTGAGCGTTATGCTAAACGGCCTGGCGGTTACACTAGAATCATTAAAATAGGTCCGCGCAAAGGGGACAATGCCCCTATGGCGTTTATTGAATTGGTCGACCGTGAAGGTGATGCACCTGCTCAGGAAAAAAGTAAAGTCGCAGCAAAAAAAGCAGCAACGCCGAAAACAGCTGAGAAAAAACCAGTTGAGAAAAAGACTGCGGCTAAAAAAGAAACAAAAACTGAAAAAGAAAAAGACACCAAAAAGAAAGCCGATCCGAAAAAAACGGCCGCCAAAGATAAGGAAGATAAAAAATAATATCCTTCTATCTACAGGCAGTTCGGCCCCACCCCTGTAGGCCCGTGTTTGAACCTGAAATTGGTGTTTTCCTTTATATAAATTAATAAATCATCGTAGCTTTTGAAGTGTTCTGTGAAGCCGTAATCATCGCCAGTGTACTCGCAGGACTCGGTACTATGCTCGCGGCACATATAAGGTCGATGTTCATAGATTGCGCATTTATTGTCGGGCATTAAAAAATTGCACCGGTTATGAATCATAATGAACCAGTCTTGTCGGTAAATGTAGATAGATGTATTCTCGTGAGCGATCTTCCATAGAAGACTTTCATAATCGCGCCGGTCTTCGGGTTCATCTATTCCAAAGGCGAAATAATTACAGCAATAGGCGGGTAAGCATTTTTCGCATTGATGGGTATCGTCTCTTGTGCTTTTTATGTTTGCCATGAAAAATCCTTAGGGGTTCAAAGAATAATAGGTTTGGAAATTGAAGCAGGAGCTATTTTGCCTGCCAAACTTTTAGGAGTCAACCCCTCGGCAATGCTTACGGATATTTCTCTTTTGGTTTTACCGGGTTAGACTTGTTGGCTTCACGCCGAATGGGAGAAAGAGGTTGACAAATGGTGAATAACTTAATAAAGTAGTAATTATCCGAAAGCTCCCAGACATAATCCCATACAATTCCAATCATATACCAGCTTATTTTTTCCGCGCTTTCGCCGTTAATTAATTAATGTACTGCGTATTTAACTCTACAAGATCCCACAAATACTAGATATTACATTTCTACTCTCACCTCAAAGAAGCCACAAACAATGACCCAAATGAACATCGAAGAACTTAAGTCTAAAACTATATCTGAACTCACTAATATTGCTAAGGATCTGAAAATTCAAGGTCACAGCGGTCTCAGGAAGCAGGACCTGATTTTCAGAATTCTAGAAGCTAAGACCGAAAAAGACGGTTTGATGTTTGGCCAGGGCGTATTGGAGATTCTCCCTGACGGTTTTGGGTTCCTCAGGGCACCGACCTATAACTACCTGCCGGGTCCAGATGATATATATGTTTCTCCTTCGCAGATACGCAAATTCGATATGCGCACAGGTGATACGATTTCGGGTCAGATCAGGCCTCCCAAGGACAGTGAGCGCTATTTTGCTTTGCTGAAAGTAGAAGCAATCAACTTTGAGAATCCCGATAAGACTAAAGATAAAATTTTATTTGATAACTTGACACCTCTTTATCCAGAAGAGCGGATTCGCCTGGAAGCCCCGACGGGTAAAGATTACAGTGCTCGCGTCATGGACTTGATGACACCCATTGGTAAGGGGCAACGTGGATTGATCGTGGCCCCGCCACGTACCGGTAAAACCATGTTGCTGCAATCGATCGCAAATAGCATCAGTACCAATTATCCGGAAATAGCGTTGATCGTACTTCTGATTGACGAACGCCCAGAGGAAGTAACCGATATGGAACGTTCGGTGCGTGGAGAAGTCATAAGTTCGACCTTTGATGAACCGGCTCAGAGGCATGTTCAGGTGGCTGAAATGGTCATCGAAAAGGCCAAGAGACTAGTAGAGCACAAACGCGATGTCGTCATTTTGCTCGACAGCATCACCCGTCTGGCACGGGCTTACAACGCCATTGTTCCTCCTAGCGGAAAAGTATTGTCGGGGGGTGTTGACTCCAACGCATTGCAGCGTCCGAAACGATTTTTTGGCGCGGCCCGAAACCTGGAGGAAGGCGGAAGTCTGACTATCATTGCGACAGCGTTGGTTGACACAGGAAGTCGCATGGATGACGTCATTTTCGAAGAATTTAAAGGCACAGGTAATATGGAAATCGTACTCGATCGTAAGTTAGCAGATAAGAGAACCTTTCCTTCCATCGATATCAACCGCTCCGGCACTCGCAAGGAAGAACTTCTTTTGCCAGAGCAAGACTTGCAACGCGTGTGGTTATTGAGAAAAGTTTTGCTCCCCATGGGTATCCATGATACGATGGACCTTCTCCTGCAGAAGATTAAGGAATCTAAAACTAACGCCGAATTTTTGGCGACTATGAACTCTTGACGGTGAAACAATGAAACAAGGAATTCATCCAGAATATTACGAATCAACGGTTCGCTGCGCGTGTGGAGCGGAAGTGACGACACGAACAACGAAAAAAGATTTACATGTGGAAATTTGTTCACAATGCCATCCTTTTTTCACCGGTAAGCAGAAACTTCTGGATACGGCGGGGCGCATTGAAAAATTTAACCGCAAATACGGCAAGGCAAAGCCCGCCGCAGAACAGGCCGAAACCGTAAGCCCTCAGTAGCTTCTCCTGCTTTTTCTTTCCTCGGCTTTACCCGCTTAAAACGGGTTTCTAAAGGCACTTCCCATGTTTGATAAGTTGAAATCGGTTGAGATACGGTATGACGATCTCAACGAATTGCTCAGCGATGCTAAGATTATCGCTCAGCAGTCCGAATACCAGAAGTATGCCAAAGAACAATCTGATTTAACGCCGATTGTAAAGAGGTTTAAAGATTTAAAAAAAATCGTTCAGCAATTAGAAGATAGTAAAAAGATTCTGGAAGAAGAGAAGGATCCAGAAATGCTGGAGATGGCGGAAGAAGACTTGGCTCAGGTAACAATTGAAAAACAAAAAGCCGAAAGTGATTTAAAACTCCTTCTTTTACCAAAAGACCCGCGTGACGAACGCAACGTGATTGTTGAAATTCGAGCAGGTACAGGAGGAGAAGAGGCGGCGCTGTTTTCGACCGATTTGTTCCGAATGTATTCCCGCTATGCAGAAGAAAAAAAATGGAAGGTAGAAATCTTAAGTTCCAATCTGACTGGCAAGGGCGGTTTCAAAGAGGTGATCTTTAACATCACCGGCAAAGGGGTTTATAGTAAATTGAAATACGAAGGCGGTACTCACCGCGTTCAACGAGTGCCCGATACCGAAAGTCAGGGGCGCATTCATACCTCGGCTGTCACAGTGGCTATTCTTCCTGAAGTGGAAGATGTTGATATAAAAATAAATCCATCAGATATTAAGATAGATGTTTACCGCGCGTCTGGTCCTGGGGGACAAAGTGTTAACACCACTGACTCGGCGGTGCGCCTCACATTTGTTCCCACCGGAATGATCGTGACGTGTCAGGATGAAAAGTCGCAACACAAGAATCGCGAAAAAGCGATGAAGGTATTGAGAGCCCGGTTGTATGATGAAGAACAAAAAAAAGCTCATGATGAACAAGATAGCGAGAGAAAGCAACAGGTTGGCTCGGGGGATAGAAGTGAACGAATCCGCACCTATAATTATCCGCAGGAACGGGTGACCGACCACCGAATTGGACTAACCCTGCATAAATTGTCGGCGATTATGGAAGGCGCAATGGAGGAAGTCATTGACGCATTGACTTTGCATTTTCAATCCGAAGCGCTTAAAGGCAACGACTAAAAAAGATGGATGCCAACATCAACTCATTTCTCAATTGGTCGCAAAGCCAATTAGCCGAGGCGGGTGTGAACTCTCCCCGACTGGATTCCGAAATCATACTTGCCCATACTTTGAACCTTTCGCGAACTGATCTTTGGACGCAAGACAAAAGAGTTCTCAGTGAATCTGAAAAAAAAATAGCAAAAAAAAATGTGGAACGGCGACTCAATCGAGAACCCGTTTCCCTGATTGTCGGGCATCAGGAATTTTGGTCTCTCGATTTTGTCGTTGATGGAAATGTTCTCACTCCCCGGCCTGAAACCGAGTTGATCATCGAAACAGCTTTGAATTGCATATCATCCCACACTGCTAGAATTTTGGATTTGGGGACGGGATCAGGAGCCATTGCTGTGACGATGGCTAAAGAGGTACCCGAATGCAAAGTTTCAGCAATCGATATAGACCCTAACGCTTTGAGCATTGCTAAAGAAAATGCAGTGCGTCACGGTGTGGCAGATCGGATTGAATTTGTTTGTGCGGATTTAATAAAAAGCGCCTGGTCAGGATGTTTCTCTATTATTTTATCAAACCCGCCTTATATCAAGTCCGCAGATATCAAAAAAATTATGCCAGAGGTTCTAAATTATGAGCCTGAGAAGGCGTTGGATGGAGGTATAACGGGTCTGGCCTTTTATCGAGCAATTATCCCGATGGCCATTGATCGGCTTGAAGAAAACGGATTTTTGATTTTAGAGATCGGCCATGATCAGGCAGATGAAGTTACAGCGTTATTAAATAATTTTTCGTGTTACCAAAACATTAAAGTGATTCAGGATTATTCGGGTTACGACCGAGTGGTCAAAGCGCAAAAGACAAATGGATAAAATAGTCATAGAAGGCGGTAAACGGTTAGTGGGAACCGTGAAAATGAGTGGTGCCAAGAATGCGGTGTTACCGGTTCTTGCCGCAACATTGCTGACCGAGGGGCGGAATGTCATTGATAACGTTCCCGAAGTACGTGATGTGCTGACGATGATAAAACTCCTGGAAGCTCTGGGAGCTACAGTAGAAAATTATAGTAACGAGAAAATAATCTTGGATACCTCCAAGGTAAATAACTCGGAAGCCCCTTATGATCTGGTTTCCACCATGCGTGCTTCGTGCATGGTATTAGGGCCACTTTTAGCAAGGCTAGGTAAAGCACGCGTATCACTTCCAGGAGGCTGTGCTATCGGCGCTCGGCCTATTGACCTTCATATAAAGGGACTGCAGGCGATGGGAGCAAAAGTCTGGCTAGAACAGGGTTATGTCCATGGGGAAGTAGATCTTCTGAAAGGGATTTCATTTTATTTCGACACGGTTTCTGTGACAGGCACTGCAAACCTCATGATGGCCGCGGTTTTAGCTGAGGGTGAAACTATTTTGGAAAATGTAGCGAAAGAACCGGAAGTGGTTTTCCTCGCTGACATTTTAAATCTGGCCGGCGCAAAAATTTCAGGGCAGGGAACGGATATCATTAAGATCCAGGGAACCACCGCACTCAAACCTATTGAATGTGCGATCTTCCCCGATCGTATCGAGACGGGAACCTATATGATCGCGGCGGCAATCACTCAAGGGGATGTGACGATCGAAAATTGTATACCGCAGCATGTAGAACCCATTACTCTGAAGCTCCAAGAGGCTCAGGTCGATATTGAAGTCGAAAAAAATAAAATGCGAATAATAGGAAAAGGGCCTATCCGGGCTGTTAATGCGAGAACCCATCCTTACCCTGGTTTTCCTACCGATATTCAGGCGCAGTTCATGGCGTTGATGACATTGGCGCAGGGACAGAGTATTATCATGGAGACCGTGTTTGAAAATCGGTTTATGCACGTTGCAGAATTAAAAAGAATGGGTGCTAATATCGCGTTAGATGGGCATACCGCTATCATTAGTGGAGTGAAAGGTCTTTCAGGTGCCCAGCTAATGGCTACGGATCTGCGTGCCAGTGCTTCATTGGTTCTCGCTGCATTGGCGGCTAAAGGCGAATCTGTGATTTCTAGGATTTATCACATCGATCGTGGTTATGTGAGTATGGAAGAAAAATTATCGAATCTGGGTGCCCAGATACATCGCTTAAAATAAAGCCTATCCCAGCTTGGAGTCGGTGTGAGGCGATAAAGGTCTATTGTTTAGCCAGAAAATATTATCTCGTTAGATAGAGCTTTCCCCGCTAGGGGATGCTGTTAAAGGTTAAAGTTATGGACGAATCCCGCCCCCTATACGATCAGGAAATTCACAGCATTGTGTTGTGGATGCCAAATTGGATTGGCGATGTAGTATTGACTCTTCCGGTTTTGCAATCCTTACGTAGAGCCTATCCCACCGCCCGTATAACTGCCGTAGTAAAATCCCCCTCCGATGAGCTGCTTCTTGGGCATTCTGCTATTAACACAGTACTTCTTTTGCCTTCCGGTTCGAATTCCGGATTCTGGACACACATAAAGTTTGCCCGCAGTCTCAAAAAATATCAGTTTGATGTGGGTATCGTTTTTCCAAATTCCTTTGGTTCCTCTTTTCTATTAAGTTTGGCAGGAGCAAAACATAGGCTTGGATATAATACAGATGGAAGGGATATTTTCCTGACACATCCGATACCGACTACGGATCATTTAAAAAAAAGCCAATATCGTGTTGAGTATTTTTTCAAAATTCTCTCGCCTCTAAAAATGGATGTCCCGGATACGGTTTTTAGTCCTGTTGTAAAACAAGAGGGCGATATCTCAACCCGCGAAGCATTATTGAATATGGGTTTGGATGAAGATGAACATTTTATCACGCTGCACCCGGGAACATCCAAGGTAGAAAGAAGCTGGCATGCGGAGCGGTTTGGAATTTTATGCCAGAAAATTTTTAAAGACGATGGAGAGAAAATCGTTTTATTAGGAACGCAAGCTGAAGAAAAATTGTTGAATCGAATTAAAAACTATTGCCCTCCAGACAAGGTCAAGATTATTCCGGCAGTTAACTTGAGAGTTTTAGCGGGAGTTCTGAAAAAGAGCCGAATGTTTATTGGTAACGACAGCGGCATGATGCATCTTGCTGCTATGGTGGGCACACCCATTGTAGCTATATTTGGGCCTGGAAATGTCGGCACTACGGGGCCTTATATGGCGGCTGAGAAATTTGAGATTCTTACAGAAAACTATTCGTGCTCACCCTGCCGCCAACGCTTTTTTAAAGAATGCAAGCCGTCTCCGCACAACAAGCCTTATTGCTTGGAAGATATCACCGTGAAAAATGTGTACGAGGCAATTCACCGTCTTTCGAAAAGAATTTAGCAATTTATTTAGGGTGGACTGATTAATGATATTTTGTCCGAAATGTGAACAAGAATTCCCTGATACCGCTCCCACCTGGCGCGAATGCAATGTAGAGTTTGTCTCTTCCTTAAAGGAAGATGAATTCCCTGAGCTGGCTGTCATATGCACAATTCTAAATGAAGCTACTGCCTATATCATCAGAGGTTTTCTTGAGAACAAAAATATTCCTAGTCAGTTGGAAAACATATCCTTTCATGCAGTTCCTGCTCCAGTCTAAGACTTAATGAAGGTTCGTCTCTGGGCTAAGAAAGGAGATGTGAAACGTGCAAGAAAGCTTCTCGAAGAGAGACAGGGTATTCAGGTTTGCTCATCCTGAGAGACCGAGGTTAACCCTGAGGATGAGGTTTGTAGCCATTGCGGTGAGAAACTTAGCTAGGTATTGGCTCACTCAGTTTGTAAATTTGAATTTGATAATGTACCAGATGGCAGCTACGCCGTCTTTCCATGTTATTTTCTTTCCTTCTGAATAGTCGCGACCATTATAAGAAATTGGGACTTCGTATATCCTAAAATTATTTTTTGCTACCTTCGCCGTAAACTCGGGTTCGAATCCAAAACGATCACATTTAAACGTTAGGGTATCGTTGACTCTTTTTGTGAAAACTTTATACCCCGTTTCCATGTCTGTAAGGTTTATATTGGTGAGCATATTAGAAAAAGTTGTCAGCACCATATTGCCAATGGAATGCCAGAAAAATAAAACGCGATGGGGACCTCCCAGAAACCGGGAGCCGTATACTACGTCTGCGCGTCCGTCCAGAATGGGTTCGATTAATGTTCCATAATCAGCGGGATTGTATTCCAGATCAGCATCTTGAATGATAATGATATCTCCGTTTACATTGGAAAAACCAGTTCTCAGTGCGGCGCCTTTTCCTTGGTTGTGGTCGTGATACAGAACTTGAAAGTTTTCTTTATTTTCGTATCTCTTTAGTACTTCGCGTGTTCCATCGCTTGAAAAATCATCAATCAATAGTATTTCTTTATCGTAATCAACCGAGTTGACTTTGGCTATTAAAGTCTCCAGGGTTTCCCGTTCGTTATAAATGGGGATGACAATAGAAAGTTTTAGCAATGTCTATATTTAGAAAAGAGTGTAGATAAAAGGGGCGACCGCACTGCCCTCCGTTAAGACTATCAACAAGCCCATTAGCAGCATTATTAAAACAATGGGACCTAGCCACCATTTTTTTCTTGTTTTCAGGAAATCCCAAAACTCTGAAATAATACTGAGCTTACTGTCTGGATCAGGTTGATTGGTCATAATTTATTTTGTTTAATTTGAGCATTAAATATCTTTGCTATCATATCTAAAACAATATCTTATAGAAAGTTTTTATTTTAATGGGGCTTTTCAAAATTAAAGGCAATGTCTTGCATTTGGCGAGTGAGCTCATTGGCAATAGAGCCTGTTAATATTCCTTTCAGGAGAGCCAGTGAAAACAAAAAAGGGAAGCAATGTAAAAAAAGAACTCTCGCGAATAAGAAAATAATAGACACAGAGAGATGTCGCGAGAGTATGCGTATATGCTCAGAATATGCTGATGCCGATCAAACTCATGTGATTTTTTCCTGCTTTATAAATCATACCCATTATAAGTATTGCTGCAATACCTCCCAGGATGCTCAGAAAAAAAGTCGGGCCTAAAAAAGTTCCATCCAGTATTGATCTCCTAAAACCACTCGTAGACAGGTAACAATTACCGCTTCTTTAAATCCTAAAAATCAATGCAACCAATGTCATAAGCTTGGCCAGACCCAGTTTTATCAATGGACTGGG
>Ga0209631_10005511_pt1 | contig 13380 bp, 10 predicted proteins | sample COG_08_FD_184752 | JGI IMG/M metagenome (GOLD analysis project Ga0209631, IMG submission 184752) | Pelagic Microbial community sample from North Sea - COGITO 998_met_08 (SPAdes) (version 2) | ecosystem: Environmental > Aquatic > Marine > Neritic zone/Coastal water | place: Helgoland, sampling... | reverse complement strand
GATATGGCTGTCTCATTGCAGGCAACTGGCGGCCGTGTCGTCTTTGAGCCCACCTCAAAAATTATTGCGGCACCAGAGCGCCATCGTCCACAGCCAGCGTTCAAAGCAGGACTCTATGGAGAACGACTCTTCTGGCGATCTATTGCCGCAGAACCACTGCCACAAAGTCTCGTATTACATGTTGTTGAGATTCTTCGTCATGCAGTCGTGCGAGCACCGCTTGGAACTCTTCCCGTTTTAGCTGGTAGGGTAGCAGCACTACTGCAGTTTGGAATGTACGTCCCTCGGTTTCGTGAGCTATCCGCTCTCATGCGAGGGCAAACAACTGGAGGAAACCATTCAACAAACCAGAATGCGGCCGGCCCTGCCCGTCTGCTTCAATATGATGAGGGTCACACTCGTCTTGGACGCCCACATCGTCGCCGTAAATTGCCGCTTAAACGCAGCGCATAAGTCTTGGGGAATGCTGGTCCCATCTGGCCTGCTGCGTCCCACTCTTGAAAAATGCTCGGATTGGAAACTCTTGTTCGCACCGAGTATGAATTAACACATGTGTTTTGAGAGTAACACCCTCGCATTTCGACTAAAGAGGGCGATAGCTTTGGGAGCCCGTAATTTTCTGACGGGCTGACGCCCCGTTCCTCTCACTACAGATGTGAATCATCATTCGCAGAATGGATTAGTCAGTTTTGGGATTAAGAGGATGATCTAAAGGAAGCTTTTTCCAACACAGTTCTACTTCTTTGACCTTATCCCAACATCCTCGAGGAAAATACCACAAGTTTTCAGATTCCGCATTTTCCTCTGGACCTAAATTGGTCACCACAAACCCTCCTTCGAGATCAGTTAGTTCATTTTGAAATGGACAGTGAGCCTTGAAATCTAAAATACCAAACTTTTCCTTCAGTGAATTATTTATGACCCTGTAGTGAACATATACGCGAACCGAATTTGATGGGTTTGATTTTGCTTTTACTCCAAGGCATTGAACAATAATTTCAGGGTCACCAGAAGTCACAGTCACTGACTTTGATGCCTTTGATTCTGTACCGAAAACAACTGATTGTCCCGCAACAATTGCCATGCATCCGAACAACAATATTCGTAATCTCATGAGCCACTATTCTTTTTTGGTATGCCATTCTTGAGGAACAACGTCGCCTCGCAATGAAGACATTCACCTTGAGGCAACGTCAATCCTGTCCATTAAAAACCTTAAAACTGGTCACTAGTTAGACCCATTATTATTCGTAGCTGGTTTTTCAATCTTAAGAGTTTCCAGCAATTTGCTATGACCTTGAATTGCTTTATCTATCGACGACTGCATCTTTTCAACCGTTGACTTTGCAGCCTTTGGTTCAATTGGTTTCTGAATCGTTATTTTATTCAAATCTGCTTGATGAAGCCGTGCATTCTGTACGTGATCCTCTACCTCTGAAATAGCCTTCACAGCTTCAGTATTTTTATGCACAGCAGCCTGGTTCTTCATTTGGCCAAGATGCTGTTGAGTCTTTGCCAAATGGTTACCAATTGAATCGTGGGCCATACGAGCAACGGATGGATCCACTACCTCGGCAGTTGAAAGGTACTTGCTGTAATGCGAGGCGTGGTTCTGTGCACTATAAAGATGGCTGTGTGAACTGTGGCCATGGTATTCCGAGAAGTACCCGGCAGCTTTTGAACCAGCATTTTTCCACGACTGAGCAACGGCAGGAACTGCTATTGCCGCGACGCACAAACCAAGTGTGATGAATTGCAAACGGCGAATCATCGCGAGTCTCCTATTTTTTTAGTTTTTGAGTCCAAATTGCAGGCTGTTGTTGGACAGAGAACGTAATTGTTTCTATTGTACCGGACAAAATATGATTCATCCAGTTTTTGCTTGATTATGAACCACGACGTTCGGACGAACGTTTGAATCTGAGCAATTGGACATTTCCCTAGCACCACAGAGATCTTTGAATTAGAGAAAAAAGGTGATGCCGTAATGAAGATGCCTTATTGTTTGAAAAGCTTGCTCTTGATTGCAGCAGTCATTATCTTTGGGTCTCATTCACTTGCTGCACTCGGTTGTCGTCCTAATATTGTTGTCATAATGGCAGATGACCTCGGGCTTGGTGATATAAGTTTTCATGTTCGATCAATTCAGCACAAAGAACCTGTCGTTGAAACTCCTACGCTCGACGACCTTGCATCTCAATCACTCTGGTTTACTGACGGCCATTCAGCTACAGCCCTCTGCGCTCCTACTCGCTACGCCGTCATGAGTGGCAACAACAACTACCGCTCCTATGCTCCGTGGGGTGTGTGGAGCACTTTTGGCGAGACGGCGTTCCGGCCTGACCATGCAACACTCGGAACTGTTGTTCGTGACGCTGGCTACCAAACGGGATTTATTGGAAAATGGCACCTAGGTGGTGACTTTTATATTCCGGGAACTAAATCTTTTTATCGTGGACCGAAAAATGGTGATCTTACCGACAAAGTTGATATGACGCGGTTCATCTCCGGCGGCCCGAGAAATTGTGGATTCGAGTATGACTTCACTGCACCATGCGGAATCCAGGGTCCAATTTATTTGCTTTATGAAAATCAGGTGTGGAGCCCTCTAGCCGACAACTCACAAATCATTTTCCTCAGCGAGGATACTGCCGTTCACCCCAAAGACATGAGCGACAAGGGGCCTGGATTAGGTGATTCACAATGGGACTCCCGTGAAACAGGCCAGCGTCTTTCAGAAAAAGCGGTTGATTTCATAACGCATGCCGCAACAGACACCAAACCATTTTTCCTGTATTACTGCTCACCAATGGTTCATCTACCACATTGTCCTCCTGATGTTTTTGATGGAAAAAAAATAAAAGGGCAAACACCAACTAACCACCTCGACATGCTTCTCGACCTTGACATGCAAGTGAAACGAATTGTCACTGCTCTTAAAGCCACCAAACAGTACGACAACACTCTGCTAATTGTCACCTCTGATAACGGTGGTCTCGCTGATCGGCCAGCAGAAAAAGAAGGGCACCGATCAAATGGCGGATGGAAAGGCAACAAGAATTCTCCACTGGAAGGAGGCCATCGTGTTCCATTCTTTGCAGTATGGCCGGGCCGAATTACTCCTGGCTTTACAGAAGAACTCGCCAGCAATCAGGACATTCTAGCAACGCTTGCGGCCCTGGTTGGCACACATATTCCAGACAATCAGGCGATGGACTCAAACAATCTGCTCCCCCTGTTTACAGGAGACGGAACGTTCCAAAAAAGAGATGTCTTCCTTCAACAAGCTGGTTCGCAGTGCGAAGTCATGGTGCGAAAAATGCCCTACAAGCTGATCATGCAAAGTGACCAGAAACGCTCCCACTTCACACCTACAAAACTTTTTAACCTACGCGATGACCCGCACGAAGACACTAACCTTCTTGAACAACCAAGCTATCACCCCATAGCGCAGTCGCTCTTGTCAGAATATAAAAACCTCATTGAGTCGAAGCGTTCGACAGTTCCGGGCCACTGATAAAAAGCGTACAGGATAAGGATTTCTCATATTTAGGCAACGATTCTTTTAATTACATTTCTGAATTCAACAGCCCCAACAACTCAGATACCTTTTGAAATAATTATGCTGACGTCATACTGGATTTACTTTTTCGTTCAATCAAACTAGAGAATTTAATCATGGATACTGTCTTTTTTCGAACTGTTATACTGTGGGCTGTATTTTTCATTTGCCTTTTGAGCCCATCCTCGAACATCAAAGCAGAACTTTACGAAGTTCGCAGCTATATTCTTGATGTCGACAGCGACGAGGATGCAGTCGACGAGTACATATCACATGCCCTCATCCCGGCTCTCAAGCGACATGGCATTGGACCGGTTGGTGCTTTCACAAACGCTCCAAGTGATGAGGCCGAGAGCAAAACCGTATTTGTGATCATTCCTCATGAAGACCCCTCGGCAATGGCACATGATCGTGACGTTATTCAATCTGACCAGCAGTACCAAGGTGACGCGGCAGCCTTTTTTGCGAGAGGCAATCGGGACAAATGTTACCAACGGATATCGAGTGAACTTTTGGTTGCGATGGAGTGTTGGCCTAAGGTAAAAGTTCCAGCAGGAGTCACTCTCAACAAGAATCGTGTGTATGAACTCCGAGTTTATGAAAGTGCTCACGAAAAACTGGGGCAACTTAAGGTAGATATGTTCAATAACGGTGAGGTACCGATTTTTCTTGACTGCGGAATTACTCCGATATTTATCGGGCAAGCCGTGATTGGTCCGTACACCCCAAACCTTACCTATCTGACAATGTATCCGAGCGAAGAATCGCGACTTCAGGCCTGGAAATCATTCCGAGAACATCCCGCCTGGAAAGCACTTAGTAAAGTGGCAAAGTACAAAGGAACGGTCAGCAAGATTCATAAATATGTTCTTGTGCCAAAAGTCTATTCAGAAATGTGAGGAAATAAACTGATGTGCTCAGCTAAATCAATTACCTTTGGCTGGTTTCGTGAGTTTATTTAAAAACTTTTGCTCTTCTTCGAAGACCTTACGAAAAGGTGTATAGATTGTTTCATCCGCAGACCATCGTTTCGGTTCTGGATCAGGCTTTTCAAGCCTTCCGGATGGGTAGTCTCTTCCACGCATGCTTTCGTCAATTGACTGAGAGAACTGTGCATACTCACGCATTAACTTCTGGAAGACCAGTGGTTTTTCCTGAGCAATACTTTTTGACTCAGTAGGATCGACTACAAGATCAAACAGTTCCTGAGACTCTTTCTCCTGCTTGCCTTTTTTCGTGTTTTTAGATGTGTTTAAAATAACCAACTTATATTTCCCATTAATCCAGGCACCGCCACCGTTCCAGCGAAAACCCATTGGCTTCTTGCGATTGTTTGACTCGCCGTCAAAGAGTGGACACAAACTGACACCATCATGCACCGGCAGCATGGTTTCTTCTGGAAGCCCCACAACCTCAAGAATCGTGGGAAAGATATCGACTGCACCAGCCTGAAACTGTGTGACTTTTGGTTCAATTCGTGACGGCCACTCAACAATCGAAGGCACGCGCAAGCCCCCCTCGTAAAGAGTTCCCTTTGAACCTCGCAATGACACCATGCCATTAATCGATTCATTCAATTGACCAACCGTTGGCTGAAAATCTTTATTTGGCAAGCCGCCATTATCTGATGAAAACCAGAGCAGCGTATTGCCTGCGATACCAAGCTCTTGAAGACCACTACGAAGTGCACCGATACTTCTGTCCATTGCTACAAGTTCACCGTAGTGTCGCTGTGCCTGAAATGACAATTGAGGGAATTGCTCCCTATCTGATTCCAAAGACGCCCAAGGAGAATGTGGCGTTCCAAACCAGATAACTGTAAACGTTCGTGCATCAGAATTTTTATTAAGTTGTTCTTTCAGAAAGCGTAGCGCCTCCATCACGACTACTTCGGAAGAGTCGCCGATTTTTTTTTCAAAATCACCAGCTGGTTTTCCACGTTGCCCCATGAGTGGATCCATATCAAAAAAATTTGTTACCGAAAGCCAGTGGCCGAACCCGAAAACATCCGGTCGGCGTTCATCGTTTGGTAAAATTGGAATACCAGCTCCTCGAATTCCATTCAAATGCCACTTACCGAAATGACTCGTTACGTAACCAACTTCAGCAAGTGCCTGAGGAATAGTTTTTTCTTGTAAACGTAAAGGATATCCGTGCGACATCACGCCAGTACGCTCGTGCGTGCGTCCGGTAAGCACTGTTGCCCGAGTCGGTGAACACACCGGACCGCCCGCATAAAACCGATCAAGCCGAAGACCATGTGCAGCCATATCATCAAGATGTGGTGTCTTAAGAAATGGGTGTCCGTAATAACCAGTCTGTCCCCACCCCTGATCATCTGCCATCACAAGCACAATGTGGGGGCGATTCTCACTATCCTGATGTGCATCACAATCTGAACAGAAGACAAAACAGACGGCCATAAGAGACATTATGGCAGCTCCTCTTTGATTCAATACTTTCATTACTCGACTCATTAGATTTTGGTTTCTAGAAAATGACTTACAAGAATATTTGCAGAACACATGGAAGTCGTTTATTGCTTTGCAGGTTGCCTCGTATAGCCTTTATCTCCCGCAGCAGTTCGTGCCTGCTCAAGAAGAAATTCAACAACACGACTATATTCTGGATTATCAAGAAGATTTTCACTCTCCATTAAATCATCTGCGAGGTTGTACAGTTCCTGAGGAAACATTTCTTCTTGCCATGCATAACGATGATCAAGAAAAAGCTTCCACTGTCCAACAAGTGGTGTTGCATTCGAACGTACCGCAACCCAAGCCCTCTTGTCCGACGTTTTCTTCGACGCCTCCTTATGATCATTAGGAAAGATTGCTGCACGTGGGTCAGTCAGGACTCCTTTCATCGCCGCGAGTTGACTGATACTGTCTTCTGCTCCATACGAATGACCATGAAGAGGTGGAAGCGGCTTACCAATAGCTTCTGCCACTGTGGCGAACATATCGTTGAGGGCACACAGCCTTGTGCAATCACGGGTTAAAGTTCCCGCCTGCCCATCTCCTACGCCTCCGTGTGGCCAGCTGGCAAGAAACGGCACTCGATGACCTCCTTCATAAACTGACCCTTTATGGCTACGAAGCGGGCCAGTACAGACTTTTGATGGTCGCTCAGCTCCGTTGTCGCTCGAAAACAGAAACAATGTATTCTCGCGTAGCATGTGGCCCGGTCGCCGTGGGTCAGGAGTCCTATCAAGAAAATCAAGCAGTCGTGCAACATGAACATCATTTTGATACACAAAATCAAGTCTCTCACTGTTTGTTGACGTGCCACTTTTGAACATGCTCGCACCAACAACAGGATCCTCTCCTAATGCGTCTGATGGGGTATACGGGCTGTGATTCGAAGGAGAAGCAAAATAAAGAAAGAAGGGCTGTGTTTGGGATGCAGCCTGCTCCAAAAAGTTGAGTGCTTTTTTATCAAGCGTTCGTCCAATCTCATCAAGTTGATACGAGCCATCCAGTTTTTTCCCGTCACCCGTCGCACCAAGAATCGACCGTCCTTCGATCCAGCCCGGCCCAATCCGTTGCGTCGGGCTGTTTTTCTTTTGTCCATCTGGACCAGAGGTTCCATGACTTCGGGACACACCAAAAAATATATCGAACCCATGATCGAGAGGGCCATCAGCAATTGGCTTGGTAAGATCAGCATCATCCCATCCCGTGGCTGCATCTCCTTCTTTGTTTCGGTAGGTTAGACCGAGATGCCACTTTCCAAACATCGCTGTCTGATAACCTGCAGCCCGCAAAAACTCCGGAAATGTAATCCGTTCCCGTTCAATGAGTGGTGGGCAATGAACTCCAAACAAAACCCAGTGTTTCAGTCGGGTCCTCCAACAGTAGCGTCCAGTAAGCAAGGCATATCGCGTCGGGGAACATCGACTTGATGGCGAATGTGCGTCTGTAAAGCGAACACCTTCCATCGCGAGACGTTCCATCGCCGGCGTCGATAGCTGCAATGAATCCGGATTCTTTGTCCAATCCTGATACGCACTTGTATCTCCAAGCCCCATATCATCGGCTAGAAAGATAATGACGTTGGGTGGCTGCTCAACACGAGAAGCTTCTGCGAAACAAAGACAAGGAATTGATAAAGAAATGACAAAGAAAGAGTGGATTTTCATAATACATAATCTTTCTGATCAAACCACCCGGCAACGAGGCGTCATTTCATAACACAATTTATAAGCCTGAAAGTCAACTGATAGTGCACTCACTATATATAAAAGTCACAAACACCTGCCTCCTTATACTCTTCTCTTTTGCATGACAAAAACTTCTTTTGGACAAAAACATATAGCTCGTGTGTTAGTCACATCGGACGACAGCATTGTTGTACAGAAAAAACCAGTAACGCTGACGGCTTCTATCGAAAACAGCTTGGATAAGTTTGTTACTGGAACACTTCTATTGAATGTCCGATCTATTTCTCTCAATGGACGGAAAAGTATCTCCTGCGAGTACTCGTTCTCAATGCCCTGCCCTGAGTTTGCAGACATCGAGTGCTAGCCCCTGGCATCCAAAAGCGACACTTCCGTGATTTATCCCACTCGTGGGGATGGACTCGGCATAGATCATCGGCAGCAGACGTTGAAACGGATCAAAGAACTATTTCTTCCATAAAAGGTAGAAAAAGAGTAAAACTGCTGCGTTCGTCACATCGAATTTTTATCGCATCAACTGAATTGTTGGCCCTAAACCTGCCACGTCAAACAGTTTGTATCACGTCGTCTTTGCTCTCAACGGAACCGCTACTATGACCCGTTTTTTCTTGACCTCAATCGTGTGTACTTTGCCAGTGTTCCTTCTGGCGACCACTGAGGGTCGAGCCTCTGAGCCCGTCCCCAATGTCCTTACTCGAGAACAACAAGCTCAGCTTACGCCTCAGAGCATCTTGGATGAACTTATGGCAGGTAACGGACGATTTGTGTCCAACAACCTGACAGAGCGAAATCACTCAAAACAAGTTCGTGAAGCATACGCGGGACAATTTCCAAAAGCTGTCATCTTGTCATGCCTCGATAGTCGAATCCCGGTTGAGGACGTCTTTGACCGTGGTGTCGGAGATATTTTTGTTGCACGCGTGGCTGGCAACTTTGTGAATGAAGACATTCTTGGCAGTATGGAGTTTGCGTGTCATGTGGCTGGTGCCAAACTGGTTCTGGTTTTAGGGCACACCCATTGTGGTGCTATCCAAGCAGCTATTGATAACGTTCAACTAGGGAATATCACACCGATGCTGGCCAAGATTCGCCCTGCTCTTGAAATCGCACAACCATTTAGTGGAAAGAAGACAAGTGCGAACCCTGATTATGTTGCGCACATTTGCCGGGAAAATATTCGCATGGCAGTGAGAATGATCCGAAACCAAAGTGAAATCTTAAAAGGTCTTGAAGACGACGGTTCGATAGACATCGTTGGCGCGTATTATGACCTCAACTCGGGCACTGTCTCACTGGTCGAAGAAAAATAGAAACAAGGCTAATGCCTTCCGTAGCCTTTGCTTTGTCTTGTCGGCAATGAATTTTATTCGTCAGCCGTTGCATATGCAGTGCCATCAACTTCATTAATCACTATTTTGATATGAGTTGCTCTTCGCTCAGCATCAAAATGCGCAACGAACAGTCGCCCCGACTTAGACTTTACCAACAACTCATATCGGCCATGAAAACCATTGAACTCGCACGCTCCATTTTGATCCGTTTCACCAGCTACGTGCGTGATCAATTTCTGATTCAAAAGACTATTAAGTGCCTTGTATTGCTCAGTTGGCTTACCATCTTCACCAAAAAGGCGATTCCCTGTGAATTTATCGTAGTTCGCCCATAGGTTGAGAACCCGTACCGATGGGTGACTAAAAGCCGTTGCCGCTACTTGGACAAAGTATTCGGCAAGTGTGGCATCATTCCAGTCACCCGTACGATAGCTGCCTTCTATTTCTCCTTTAATAATTCCAAATTCTGTAACGTGAATCTTTACGTCACTTTCTTTGTACTGCTCGAATGTATCGAACATATCTTTGGGGCTTGCCCACAAGCGACGTGGTTTATGCGCGTGCATCGAAACAAAATTGATCCCCGGGTACCGTGATGTTAACTTCTCAACGCTGGGCAAACGATTTTCTTTATTGAACGACCAACAATCACACACACCGAGTTCAACTTCTGGAAACTCTTTTCGAAGTTTTTCAAAAAGTCTGGTCTGGTCACAGAAAACTTTTGCCCTCTGGATGTGCGTGTGCCAGTCTTCATTAAATACCTGGAAGAAGTTCACACTGCCCTGATACCGATTAAGAACAGCCCTGCTATTCGCTAGTTGACTTGCTGCCTTCTCAGCATCTGATTGCACCGAGGCGAACCACTCTGGATGATATCCCGAGAGAAAATGCCACTCGACACTGATTTCGTTGGTAGCACAATACTCCACCATCGAATCAATTTTTGAGAAGTCGTATACCCCTCGGTCAGGTGCATAGCTTTTCCACTTGGTGAGATTCTCGGGGCATGTAAAGTGAAAAAGATTGCTCAGCAGATGTCGATTTCTGGGGCTTTTCTCTGTTACTAAATTGCAATGACCAAAAAGAAATTTATGCTTCTGCAATTCAACGGAAACTTGACATCTTTGTAGCGGAGTACCGTCACTAGAAACAACCTTTAAATGTATTTCATCCTTCCGTTCTCTTTCCATACAGGGAATGACAACCTCACGGACAAACCCATTGGGGTTATTGAAAAAAGCTGTGACTGCCGGGTGAAGCGGAACACCCTCCTCCAACGCCAAAAGTCTATTTTCTCCTCGGGCAGGACAGGCGAGCAACGAATACAGAGCGAGTAAGACGAAACACCTGGCACTGTATAAATAAAAACTTTGAATCATCTGAAACATCATGACAAAAAGAATTCCAAGAAATTTCATCAAAACCAGAGACTCACAATATCAAAAAGAGTAATCACACCGGGCAGCAGAATTTCATATTCAAAAGAGTCATGATTTTCTTGTTTTTTTGCCAGAGACGTAAACACAGTACAGGCAACAAGGAAACCGTTTATTATCGCTGTGTTGCTACCGACCAGAAAGCTTCTCAATAAGAAATGAAGTTGTATTCATATGAAGAATATCTGGTGCACCAGGATAAACGAGTTCACAAGGAACATCATTCTCTTGACAACGATCTTTTAGTTTCACCCCAAAATTTGAAGTGTGTGTGGGATCCCGCTGGTCTTTCCCCAAAGAAGGCGGAGCAGAATAAAGGAGATAAACTGGAGGATCATCTTTTGTAACCAGACTATAGGGGCTGTATTCGGCTAATTGCGGAAGAATAGCATCACGGCTTTTAAGAAACGTCTTAAAATCCAAAAATCCAAATGCATGGCCACCATACTTGCTGTTAGGAGTCCACTCTTTCATCTGCTCTGGATCAAGAGACGTCTGGGCACCTATGACTGCAGCGCAGCAAAGGCGTGTGGATTGGCGAGCAACTGGATCATTACTTGTGGGTTCACAAAGATCGTCATGAAAAGCCAACCAAAGGCTTGAACATGCTCCTGCCGATCCTCCAGCTGCAGCAATTTGTGTTGTATCGATATTCCACAACTTTGACTTACTTCGAACAAATTGAAGGCAGCGAGCAGTATCATGCAAGGGCACTTTGACTGGTGGTTCAACGCCCTCCTGAACTGCTTGATCAACGAACCTGTAGTTTAACGCAGCTACTGATATCCCAGCATTCAACAATGCTTGGACGTCTACAAAACGATCAACACGCTCCTTTGCGCCGCCTCGCCAACCGCCTCCATGAATAACCAACACAAGCGGAGTTGGACCTTTGTCCTTTGCCTGCCAGATGTCAACTACGTTCCGCTCATGATTGCTATATCGAGCATTCTGAATTGTTGGAGTGGGAACAGACGCATCGTAACCTTCACTCACCCCTGACTTTCTCTCCCGCAGGCCCTTCTTTGGAGCGACCTGAGCCAGGCCAATCACCGAAATCAGACATCCAAACAAAACACCCAGAATGACTCTCCAGCACATGGCCTGATTCTTTATCAGTTTCCTCCAACTAATAGATTCAAAAACCCTGTTTATGTTCATTGTTTCTTCACTGTTCGTTTACCGGAAGTCATTTCACGAAAATTTAATTCTAAGGTCGTTCGCCAAACACTGTCTTCTAAAAGATCCTGCGATTCTGACGGATCGGTACTCAGATGAAACAGCTCGACACATTTTGCATAACTCCTGCCATCGATCTTTTTCGTATTATATTCAAGCACCGCTTTCCAGATGTCCGTAGAGTTGTTTACCACGGTAACACCATATGCTGCCCAAGTATTAAAAACCTTTTTTGTATTTTGCTCCCACGGCCTATTTGATTGAATATAAAGTGCATTTCGTACCAATGGTGCTTTGATGCCACTTGCTGTAAGAACTTCAGAAAAATCATAGCTATCGTTTGCCTGATGAGTTGGCACTGCAATACCGGCAAGCCCACATATGGTACGGAAGAGATCATGAAGCCCAATGATCTGATCTTGAACCCGTCGTCCTCCCGGTATCTTCTGCCTCCAGCACATCAAGAGTGGCACCCTATGACCTCCTTCATAAACGAAACCCTTCTCACCACGCAACGGACTACCATCTTGGGAAACACCCTGAGCATTTTTGTGCACCCTTCCAGGGTCTTGGACGTCTACCTCTATACGATTCCCACCATAAACGCTGTTATCTTTTGCATCATGGTAAAGTGATTCAGACCATGAAGAAGCTGGACCAACAGCAGCGCCATTGTCGCTTGTAAAGACAATCAGCGTGTTTTGAAATAAGCCTAGCGATGTCAATTTCTCAATAAATAAACCAATTGCAGCATCCCCTTCCCGAATCATATCTGTGCGCTTATTGACTGTTGTTCCAGCAATCGGAATTGCTCCACGTGCTGCCAGGTCATCTGTGTTCAGTGGATCTTTTATATTGAAGGAAACAGGAGGTGCATACGGAGAGTGCCCTGCTTGGGAGCAGTAATAAAGAAAGAACGGCTTATCGTTTCCACTTGTCGCAACATGCTGATCTATGAATGCGAGGGCATCGCGCATCAGGAGCGGACCAACAGACTCCGTGCTCCAATTATCCATTCCATACTCTGGTTTTTTGCGTTTTTTGGTAGTTTTTTTAAAAAAAGTACGAGCAACATCATCATCTGAAAAATGCTGCCAGGACTTCTGTTTATTTTCCCATCGCACAAGTCGATCATTTTTGAAAAACGCATATGGCTCACTTTGTATACCTGCAGGCAGAGTGAGCGAGTATTGAAAACCATGATCAATTGGTCCGTCACGAAACCGCTGACTCATATCCGCATCATCAAAACTATTTGCAATTGTCCCATCCCGTTTTAGAAATGTGGAACCAAGATGGCTTTTACCGAAGAACGCCGTGGAATAGCCCGCTCGCCTGAGGACATCAGCAATCGTTTGTTGATTCGATACTATTTGGCTACCCGAGAAATGATCCCATGTGCCACCAGGATTGCGTCCGCGATAGACATGATTGCCGGTGAGGAGTGCATATCGTGTTGGCGCACAAACGGATGCAGACGAGTGGGCATTTGTAAACACAACTCCCTTTTCTAAAAGGAGGTCGAGGTGCGGTGTCTCGAAGCCAGCCCCATTTGGATTGAGTGCATGAATATCTCCATATCCCATATCATCCATGAGGAACACAAGTATGTTTGGGTGTCTCACCAAAGCGGGGACATCGCCACTCACTTCACAAGCAGCGGTACAGAAAAGAAACGGTGAGGCCAAA
>Ga0209631_10005504_pt1 | contig 13384 bp, 10 predicted proteins | sample COG_08_FD_184752 | JGI IMG/M metagenome (GOLD analysis project Ga0209631, IMG submission 184752) | Pelagic Microbial community sample from North Sea - COGITO 998_met_08 (SPAdes) (version 2) | ecosystem: Environmental > Aquatic > Marine > Neritic zone/Coastal water | place: Helgoland, sampling... | reverse complement strand
GACCAAAATTAAAATGGCTCGGTTTTTCTTTTGATGTTTTTCTAATGACAATAGTAGCGTTTGCGTTATGGAGATTTTCAATCGACATGTTGGAAATGGTCGATACGATGGTAATATTTGGCCCTTCGCATGCCATGATTGCCTTGGCTGCCTCGGCGGTATTTATTATTCTATGCTGGCGAGTATGGGGAGCAGCTCTTGCGATCGTAGGAATAGTAGCGCTGTTTTATTATTTTACCGGGCCATATTGGCCTGGTATTTTTAAAACCGCCCCTTTTAATATTTTAAGCAGTTCAGCCGAAGATTTATGGTTTAATTTGGGCGAAGGAATTGTTGGTGGTATTACTGGCATACTTATTTTTACTGCATTTCCATTTGTTTTATTGGGAGCAATGCTTGAGAGGACAGGGGGTGCCCGGTCACTTATCAAAATTGCGTTTCATTTCACCCGAAATCTAAGAGGTGGTCCAGCACATGCTGCAATTATGTCATCTGCTTTGTTTGGCACAATGTCGGGAGCCGCAGTCACAAATGTTGTAGCGACTGGCGTTATCACAATTCCGATGATAAAGCGGCGGGGTTTTAGCCCCGCATTCGCAGGGGGAGTCGAGGCAACCGCTTCAAGTGCAGGCCAGATTATGCCACCTGTTATGGGTGCAGCTGCACTTGTGATGGCCGATATTACAGAAATTTCTTACATCCATATAATTATTGCTGCTCTTATTCCGGCCTTAGCGTATTATGCAAGCCTGTTTACGAGCGTGGTTTTTGAATCTCGGCGTTTAGGTATTGAAGCCGTATCTGATTTATCTGATACGGATATTGATCTCGCCGTTCATCGTCAGGATTATTATAATCTCATCCTTATCGTGGTGCCTATTGCGACTGTTGTATACGCGCTCCTATCAGGTTTTTCTCCCGCGGGAGCGGGTAATATTGCGTTAACCGTACTTATTCCCCTCAGCTTTTTGAACCCTGAGGTTCGACAAAACCCGTTCCTTATTATTCGTGCATTAGCCAATGGCGGCCGACAATTTGGCGAACTTCTTATGTCAGTTGCAGTTGTAGGAATTATAGTTGCTGTTTTGGCTGCTACAGGGTTACCAAATGATTTCACCCTCTTGCTTGGTCAAGCTGGAGGAAGTGAGCTAGTATTTGCCTTAATGATCGCTGCTGCTGCATCATTGATGCTCAGCATGGGTATCCCAACTTTACCAGCCTACCTTACAGTAGTTTTAATATTAGGGCCGTCGTTAACTGAATTAGGTGTTTCAACCTTGGTTGCTCATCTCTTTGTTCTTTATTTCTGTGTTGCATCATCAATCACACCGCCAGTTGCGATTGCCGCCTACGCGGCAGCGTCGATAGCTGACGGCCCACCAATGATGACTGCAGTCTATGCGATGCGTATTGGTTTGGTGAAATTTTTAGTTCCGTTTGTTTTTGCTTTCTACCCTGTGATTTTAATTGTTGAGGCGTCCGGAGTAGCTTTCGATATAATGGCGTTTTTATCAATTATTGTGCGTTTGTCTATTGTAATTTATTTGGTCTCAAGTGCTGTAATTGGCTTTGATAGACGTAGGCTTCCAGCTTGGGAGATAATTGTTCGGCTTATTCTGGGCATCCTTATCATATTTACTGATCCGTTTATTCATTGGAGTGCATCTGCAGCAGCATTGGTTTATTTACTCTGGCATAATAAATCATTTAGGATGGTTGAGGCCAGTTAATGTGTAAACCAATCAAAATAGTAAAAGTGAATAAAGTATATGAGTCATCGAAATTAATATATAATTTTAAAAAGTTATGTAAATAACTATGCCAATACCATAGAAATTAAATACTACTCACATCTTTTTACGGATCCTTCCATTCTTGATATATTTGTTAATTTTCTATTACATCGATTATGACGCAGTTTAGATTACTGAATGCAGATAATTTAATTTAAGGAAATTAAGATGGCTAAAAGAGAGCCGCGGCAATTAAAGGTTATAGATGTAAAAAGGATCACTCCGAATCTGCAACGTATTACGCTTGGTGGTAAAGGAATGAGTGACTTCCCGGACAATTTTGAGGGTGGGTATGTGAAATTAAATTTTCCACAAGCTGATGCTAGGGTTATCACAAGAACCTATTCAATACGTTCTCAGCGGAAAGATGAGATTGATATTGATTTTGTATTGCATAATGACGGGGGACCAGCATCATGCTGGGCTGTTGAATGTAAGGTAGGCGATCTGATAAAGATAGGAGGGCCAGGGCCTAAAACTTTAGTTAATCCTCAAGCAGACTGGTTTTTACTCGTTGGTGATATGACTGCGTTGCCAGCGATTAGCGTAAACATCGAACATTTGCATAATGAAGCTATTGGATATGCTGTGATTGAGGTAATTGATGAGGCTGACATCCAGTCACTGCCGACGCCGGAAGGCTTTAAAATTAAATGGGTTGTGAATCCCAAGCCCGGAGAAAAATCTGAATTACTCACTGATTGTGTTAAAGGTATTACAATGCTTAGTGGTCAACCTTCAATCTGGGTAGCTTGTGAATTTAACGCTATGCGAATTTTACGTGACTATTTTCAGACTGAACAACAAATTAGCAAGGATTGTCTTTATATCTCAAGCTATTGGAAGCATGGAAGTAATGAGGATTCTCATCGAGATGCAAAGCGAACTGATATGAGCGCTTTAAAAGCTTAATTTCTATATTAGATTTATTTAATAAGTATGTATATTTAATGTCGAAGCAAATGTGGTTATTTTATCTATAACGGGCAATACCTGATTTTACACATCTAAGAGGTATGGAGGACTCAATTGAAGCGATGCCCCCTATTTTAGTTAATTGCCCTACTAAAAACCTCTCAAAATCCTCAATGTCTCTGGTAACTACGCGCAAAAGATAATCATGTTTGCCGGTCATTAACCAGCAATCAACAACTTCTGCTAGGCTATTTACTTTTTTCTCAAACTGATCTAATTCGTCATCAATTTGTCTCTCAAGCCTAACTTGCACAAAAACAGAAAACCCAAAACCAAGTTTCTTCTCATCAATTAGTGCCGAATAACCCTTTATTATCCCATCCGCTTCTAATTTCTTAAGCCTGCGGGTCACTGGTGTTTGGCTAAGATTTATTTCTTCACTTATTTCATTGATTGTAATTCGGCCGTTATTAGCTAAGCATTGAATTATTTTTTCATCGAAAGAATCATGCATAATACCACCATATATAAATAATATTTTAGAGAATAAACCTAAAGTTATAGAAAAAACATCAAATTTAGCAAGAATAAACTATTTAAATGAGTTTATTATATTAAAATAAAATATCAATATTAGTAATTACAATGAAAAAAGACACATCAACTACTCAAAAAATATCGCCTGAATTTTTACGTCAGATAGAGCAACGCTTACTTTGGTTATCTCATTGGATGATTCATCATGCGAATCATATACGGTCGTCAGAAAATACGATAAAAACTGGTGGGCATCAGGCCTCAAGCGCTTCGATGGTCTCTATTCTTACTGCATTATACTTCGTAACACTCAAAAATAATGATCGCGTTGCTGTCAAACCTCATGCGTCGCCGATTTTTCACGCAATGCAATACCTTATGGGAAAACTAGACCTTGAACATATGAAAAATTTTAGAGGTTTTGGGGGTATTCAACCTTATCCTTCGCGAACGAAAGATATTGATGATGTGGATTTTTCGACGGGTTCAGTTGGATTAGGTGTGGCTATTACCAGTTTTGCATCGATTATTCAGGATTATATAACGGAAAAGGATTGGTGCGAGAAATTACCAGTTTCAAGGATGGTTGCTCTTATGGGTGATGCGGAACTCGATGAGGGCAATATTTATGAATGCCTTCAAGAGGGGTGGAAACACGATGTTAGAAATGTGTGGTGGATTATTGATTATAATCGTCAGTCACTAGATGGTATTGTTCATGAGGGGGTTTGGGAGAGAGCTGAAAAAGTATTTCAGGCTTTCGATTGGCAAGTTGTTCGAATCAAATACGGCAAATTACAAAAAGCTGCGTTCAAGGAGCCGGGTGGAAAACAATTAAAGGAATGGATAGATACATGCCCAAATGAAGATTATTCAGCACTAACTTACCTCGGGGGAGAAAATTGGCGCCGTCGACTTCTTGATGACCTCTCTGGGGACGCAGATGTTGTTACTCTAATTGAAAGTCGGTGTGATGCAACTCTGGCTAAATTAATGGAAAACCTTGGTGGAAACTGTGTTGAGACACTCTCAGAGCAATTTTCATTAATTAATCATGATAAACCGGTCTGCTTTCTTGCTTACACTATTAAGGGATGGGGTACGCCTATTGCCGGACATAAGGACAATCATAGCGGACTGATGACGCCTGATCAGATGCAGGAATGGAAAACTAAGATGGGTGTATCAGATGGTAACGAGTGGGAGCCATTTGAGTCAGTTTCAGATATTAAAAATTTGAAAAATTTTTTAGATAGTGTCTCATTCTTTAAAAAAGAAGAAAGACGGTATGAGGCGGCCAAAATTACTATTGAAAATATTTCAATCAATATTCCAAAAATTATTTCTTCACAGGCTGGTTTTGGTAAAATTTTAGACCAAATTGCACAAAGTAATAATGAACTCAGTAAGCATATTTTAACCGCTAGTCCTGATGTTTCTGGAACTACTAGTCTCGGACCTTGGATAAACAGAAAAAAGCTTTTTGGTCGTAAAATAAAAAGTGATCACTTTAGTCAACAGAGAATTCCCTCAACTGCGAAATGGGAAACAGCGCCCGAAGGTCAGCACATTGAACTTGGAATTGCTGAAATGAACTTATTCTTATTGTTAGCAGCTGCTGGCCTTTCTCACTCAATTTTTGGAAAGCGCCTTTTGCCAATTGGAACTATATACGACCCATTTATATCTAGAGGTTTGGATGCACTAAATTATGGTTGTTATCAGGATGCTAGGTTCATGCTCGTTGGCACTCCATCAGGCGTTTCTCTTGCGCCGGAGGGTGGTGCTCATCAATCTATAGGGACCCCTTTAATAGGAATGTCTCAAGATGGATTGGCTTCTTTTGAGCCAGCATTCATGGATGAATTGGTCGTAGTTATGAATTGGGCTTTTGATTATATGCAACGCGACGGACAGAATAATTATTCACCAGTTTGGTTGAGGGACTATACAGGTGGATCAGTATATTTGCGCTTAACAACAAAGCCGTTAGAGCAGCCAATACGGCATCTATCAAATGAGCAAGAGTCTAATATTATAAATGGAGCCTATTGGTTGCGACAGCCTGGTCCTAATTGCCAATTAGTTATTGCGTATCAGGGAGCCGTTGCCGATGAAGCCATAAAAGCCGCTGGGACCTTAGGTGAGCGCTATAAAGATGTTGCTGTACTTGCTGTTACATCGGCCGATCGACTTAATGCGGGGTGGACTGCGGCGCAGAGTGTTCGTCGGAATAGTCATACTAGAGCAAAGAGCCACGTTGAAGTTTTGCTTGAATCTATAAATAATCACGCCAATATTGTAACGGTTATTGATGGGCATCCAGCTACACTAGCTTGGCTAGGAAGCGTTTATGGACATAAATTGATAAGCCTTGGAGTTGAGCATTTTGGACAGGCGGGAACCATTAAAGATTTATATACACATTTTGATATTGATGCAGATGCTATTTGCAGCGCTGCGCTCTCGTTTGACGCATTTGTATAAGAGTAATTACTTGAATTAAATTAAAAGCACGCTGTCCATTGCCAGATTTTATATAAAGCTTATTTTGAATTATGGAGAGGTGTGTGGAATGTGGTAGAGGCCCATAGAGATTCCCACACGGCACCCCCAGAATTGGTGTCTGGGTCAATGGATTTTATAACTACTGCATTAATGAGGGAAGTCGTGTTTGGGATATACTTAATCTGAATTCTACCTTTTAGGTCAGTAACATAAGTACTATTTTTAACCACTCCCTGGATATCTTTTGTAAATACTTGCACATGGGCATTTGGATATAATTGACCCTTATAATAAAGTTTAAATCTGATTGGTTCGTTGATTCTTGAGAGACTAGCAGTATTCATAACAAATTCTAACTCTAAACCAATCAGTTTATCAGAGGCTAAATATTTATCCACTAGGACCAAACTTTTTGCAAATCGAGTGTACCTTTCTGAGAACCCTTCTCTCGGTAAGCCCCGTTTGATATGTATTTCTGGTATATTGGGGTATCCTTTTTCTGTCGAAAAAGTCTTAAATTTATCAAAATCATAATAAGTAAGGTATGTTGGCTTACTTTGGTGAACAATAATAGAGAGCCCTAAATTATCCATAACTTCGTTTAATGGCGGGCGATCTCCCAGGCGACCAGTGACCTTTTTACTTTTATTGCCTGATATAATTGTGAAGGTATCAAAGTCATTTTCATTAAAAACTAAATCGTCACCTTTGAAATTCTGGCCAATTCGAAGGTTCGCAATCAGTGGTTTACCTATTTTTATTACATAATCTTCCGGTTCAATCCAAAACTCATGACTCTTTAAAGAAGGTATGTCGATAGCAATTATAAAAAAAATATTTGCAAAAATTATTAATTTTCCATATACGGGGAACATATTTGATCCTTAAATATATAAGTGAGTACCACTAGATGGTTGAAAAATTATTATATCTCATCAGGCCGTCGTCAATTCTAATTAAGATAGTTTTTCTTTTATTATTGTTTATTGTGCTGGGCAGTCAATCGCGACTAAGCTCGCACGAGATTAGACCCGCAATAGCTGATATTCAAATAAAATCAGAAGAAGTTTTAATTAAGTTAGAATTAAATCTTGAGATATTTTTAGCTGATATAAATGCTTCAGCTATTAAAAATACTGACCTTTCAACAAATTCATTCGATTATGATGCATTCCGCGCTTTTGCAGGTAATGTTTTAGCAAAAAAATTCAGAGATAAGTCCAATAAGTTTATTAATATGGTAACTGTCGAGAGCAATGCTCAACCACTAGCATTGAAACTAATAAAAGTTAAAGTTGGGAATAGTTCTGATTTATCACTGCCTAGGTATAGTTTGCTGACGTTTTCAGCTGAATTGAAAGATGATAGTGATACGATAAGAATTAGTTGGGAGCCAAAGTTAGGGCCATTAATTGTCAGGCAAGTTGCATCTGACACTATAGCTAAAGACAAACTATATACAGGTTATTTGAAACCAGGTCAGAAAAGTGGCCCTATTGGTCGCCTTGGCAGCAAATCAATTACTGTTGCCTCGACAGTATTAACATACATTGAATTGGGTATAACCCATATTGTACCTAAGGGTCTTGATCATATTCTATTTGTGCTAGGGTTATTCCTGTTTAGCCATAAATTATCGAAGTTAGCTTGGCAAATTACACTTTTTACCTTCGCCCATACTGTGACTCTTGCCCTTGCTAGTTTTAATGTAATCGATGTCTCTGCTGGGATTGTTGAACCTTTAATTGCGCTATCAATTTGTTACGTCGCCATTGAAAATATATTTCGAGTCCAATTGGGTCCTTCGCGGTTGATTGTTATATTTATTTTTGGACTACTACATGGTCTTGGATTTGCATCTGTTTTAAATGAAATTGGGCTCAGTCAAGGTCAATTTATAACCAGTTTAATAGCATTTAATGTTGGAGTTGAAATAGGTCAATTGGGCATAATATTACTTGCCTATATTGGAATTGCATCATGGTTTGGTAATAGTATTTATTATCGCTCAGTAATACAAATACCTGGTTCTATTATCATCGCTGTGTTTGGTTGTTGGTGGTTTGTAGAGCGAATTATGCTAATGACATGATAACAATAACTTAATCAAGTCATTCAAAGTCACACTTACTATAAAAGATTATGGAGCCAAGTTGAAAGTTGCATTAATCCATTCTAACATCTTATTTTTGGCATAATCTGTCTGTTTTGGTGAAACAATATCCCCTGCTACAATATGAGAATTCAGGTCATCTTTTAAAGTCATTGTCACTGTTATAATTTTATTTTCCCCGCCCCAGTTACCAGCAATTTTTTTTATTTGAAATGGATCTATGACTTTATCTTGATAGGAAAAATAAAATAAAGTTGGGATCTTTATCGTAGAGAAATCTTGTTTAGTGACTTTCTTTACTAAAGCGGCCATTGGAAATAATGCCGCTGTTGGATATTTTGTCGCCCAGTATTTCTCGTGCAATTTATTACGTATTTTACTACTTTGAGTTTTGCCAATTATGAGTGGCACCCACAGTCTAGCAGATGGCCAGGTAAGCATCCTTGCGAACATATTATTTATGCCATAGTTTGGAGATATTAATATTAAGCCGTGTATGTATTTAGCTAGTTTAGGGTCTAAAGCCGCGGCTGTTGCTATAGTGGCTCCTGTTGATGATGCTATTAAAATAGTTTGCTTTCCAATACGACGACCTATTTCTATTGCCTCTGCAATATCCTGCATCCAATCTTTAATGCTCGTTCGGCCCATAGCATCCTGTCCTCGACCATGACCAGTTAATCGGGTGAAAAACAAGTTTGCTTCTAAAGACTGAGCTATTCTATCGGGTACCGGTCTAATTTCCTCGGAAGATGCAGAAAATCCATGGATATAAACAATTGAAAAAGGAGTTCTTTCTTTATTAGATTTGGCCCAAATTACTCTTTTTTCGACACCAGGTATAATATTAGGAAACTCACTTTCCTGTTTTTCCAAATAATCTGAAATATTAGGAGAGATGTTGTCCGGATTAAAACTTATTTTCAGGTTATCTGCTTCGTACGAAGCAAAAAAAAATATAGTTAACGAGAGGCCTAAAATTAGGAACACAACAAGTTTTATTAATGCACGCATACTCGCTCAAACCCCTTTTTTTTATTGATTATTTCTCAATTGACCATGCGTTAGATGTTTTAATATTTTTATCTGTATTGATTTTCCTCACACTCTCTGTGATTGTATCGTTTACAATTTGCCGTTCCATTGCGAGTAATGTCCCATCGGGATGATCACATAAACTAACCATATCATCAATTTCTCCTTTAGCAGCCTGTTCAGCTGCTTTAAGATTTGGCGCATTATAAATATTCATTAAAATTTCTGTTAAATTCTTGATAATAATTTTATATTCGAATTCCTTTATATTAGTTACTTGAACAAAAGTAGAATAGCCAAAACTCGGAAGGCCTAACCACGCTGATTGGAAAGCAAACTGATGTTTTTTCGGCCAAGAGTCTGGATTACCATCAACGAACGCAAATGTGCCAGATATTGCCCATTCATTTGGCTTTGCTGATACCTCAAAAATATTCTTATCGGATGTATCGAGTTGAATGGTTTTTGCAAGTTTCATGGAGACTTGGCTATTTTATGCATTAAATAAAGTATCAGTTAGGTCAGTAAGAGGTTCATTCCAAAAAACCTTTTTTTGTAGCCTTTTAAATTCAATGCCAAAACATATTGACATGGCTGAGCAATATATGGACCGCGCATCAATTGTTGATAATAAATCTCTACCCTCAAAAAGATTAGTAGATTTTAATCCAGGCCAGTCAGAATAGATTTGTGCTTTTTTAATTAATCCACCCGCTATTAGAACAGCTGTTCCATACCCGTGGTCAGATCCATACCCACCGTTTTCTCTCAAAGTTCTTCCAAACTCAGTTAGTGTTAGGACTAATGTGTTCTTAAATTGGTCACCTAAGCTTTTTTGTAGGCCATCAAAAATATCATCTATCATACTTAGTTTTTCACCGTGAAGGCCTTTTCGGCCTCCTTGAGCAGCGTGAGTGTCAAATCCAAATACTTCAAATATGGCTACCTGTGGACCATTCTCCCTGGTCATTTGAGTGCCAGCTATATTTGATAGAAAACCAAAGTTCTTATGATTTTTAGCTTTACCCATCATACCTTCGGTCATAGAAATCGGCCGATTTTGAATTCGGTCCATGGCTCGTTTTAAGTTCGCATCATTTTTATAATGCTCTGTTAATAGCGCCATAGTCGCATCGGATGCTTTTTTTAACTTTGAAGGAAAATAACTATCAGAATTATTTTTACCTCGAAGTAAGAGTGGAATAGGAAGTGAAACAGAAATACCCTCAAGGCCGGCTTCGTCAATGCCTCGTCCTAACCATCCTGTTTTCTCTTTATACGGCACACGGCCGCCACTCTCCATCAAATTTTGTCCATCAAAATGGGATCGTCCCATGTACGGTATATTGGTCGCGTGAACAATTGCAGCTTTGTGTTTAGACCATAATCTTGAGAAAGATCTTAGTTCAGGATGCAAGGCAAAATCACTTGTTATTTTAATTGGATCCTTAACGACAATATTTGGCCTAGCGTCGAAGTATTGTTGGCTATCCGAGGGTGGAACCGCTGTTAACCCGTCTAATCCTCCCCTTGCCATTATTATAACTAATTTCTTTTTATTGTTGACGGGATTACCTAGTAAGTTTGAAGCACCCGCGAGAAAAACGCTTCCAGCGCCAATGGTGATCCCAGCAGAATTACGTAAAAATGTCCGTCTCGATATTGTCATGCTCTCAACATCCATTTACTGGCAAATAACGAAATGAATTTATCTGAAACGTTACTAGCTTGTGTAATTAACGTAAGGACTTCATGATGATTATCAAAATTTTTCTCAATTAATTCAGGCACTTTTTCTACCTTGAGTTTTGGTTGGTTGTGAGAGCGTCGGCGGTTAGCGATTGTATTAAGCAAACTAATTCGGCGAAGAAGTAATTCTGGAGATAGCCAGTCAACTTCTAAATCACTAAACCCATTCGGTTGTTTAGGTCTGAAAGGTAGGTGACCAAGTTGCTTAAGAACACCTTTTACTCGACGCATTTTACTACTTGGTCGATCTTCGAAATTATATTGCATATCCTGTTCTGATGCTGGCCATGGTAGATTCCATAAATGAGCAACTTGCAGAAACCAGTCTTCTGGATTCTGAAATTTCCGGTAGTTTTTTGAATACTTGAAAGCCTGCTTCAAAACAGCCTCATGTATGCTTATGAGATTACCGTTTGTGTTTTCCCATGCTATTATAACCGGCTTTATCATTTCCTCTGTTGGATAATCCGTTATAAAGTATCGACATAATTTATAAGATATATATTTTCTACAATGCTCATGTTGGGCTAAATCTTTTATAAGATCTCTTAGCATTGCCTCACCGTCTCCGCCTCTGTCATCGTAAATTTTACCCAATATTTTAAAGCTACCTGGTTGATGAAAGTGCCAGTCAAAGGTTACCGGGTTACATTCTAACCTATCCGCTGTGTGAGGATGTCTCCAACCCGTCATCAAATATGTGAGTTGAATAACATCATCTTGAGTGTACTCAGCATTTGGAGAAATCGAATGTAATTCGAGTAATTCTCTTGCATGATTCTCATTTATCGTAACGGTTTTACCGCGCTCCATACGGCGCTGAGCTTTTCTAGAATCTGGTCCAACTGATTTAGAATTATCAAGGTTATGTATCATCGCCCAAGAAGTGGTTGTGTTATAGAGAAGGTCTTCAAAACTGCCTGTTAGAGCGGGGCGTATAATTTCTCTATGCATGGCACCAGTGCCATAGTTTGGAAGCTCATTCTTATCCGTTATCGCAAAATGATTTGCCCAAAAACTCAGAAATCTCTCAAAAACAGGTGCTTTGTTTTTTAAAGCAGTATTATGACGAATGGCATATTCTAGGATTTCATGATATTCTTTTCCCAATTTAAAACCCAATTTTCGACGAGCCTCTCTGTATCCGTGGGCATCATTTTTATATTGTGCTCTTAGTACTTTTCGGTTCTCGTAGATAAAGTCAGCATTTTTCTTAAGTAAACTCTTACCTGTTGGAATTTCACTACCCCAAACAATGGGCGCAACATTTTGAATCTGACCAATCGCCCAGTCTAATGGACTACTGGGTGTCTCCGTATCAATATTTAAACCATAAGCGACTTTCCGGAAAAAAGATTTTGACATTGGTGTTACATCTCTAAATTAAATTAGTCCCTGCAGGAATATAGTATAAAAATAATCTAATCATGTGGCTTACAGATATTTCCTTATTAATACCTCATATTCGTCTTTTTTGGTTACTTTATCTATTAATTCTCTTGATGCAATATTATTAAGTTCCGTCATTGGAATACCATTTTTGAGTGATTTGAGCGTATCATAAACAGCCTGAATAGATGCTTCAAAGGGGTGATGCCCAAGAAGACAAATTTTGACATTTTTTGATGCTAGGTAAGTCTTATCATAAAGTTCGTTACCTTTCGGAGCTATAAATATTGGTATCGACGTATTATTGTTTAATTCTTCAAGTTGTTCCTTTTTACTAATCCCAGCAAAGAAAATGGCATCAACCCCAATATTTTCATAGGCCTTTGCCCGACCGATTGCATCTTCATCATTTGATAATTGAAAAGCACTTGTTCTAGCAATAATAGAGAGGTTAGGATCCTGACGAGCCTCAATTGCAGCCTTCATTTTACCAATTCCCTCGTCAATGCCCAGTAAACCCAAGTTATTATTAGCTCCATAAGATATTGGTAATTCTGTATCTTCAATCGTCAAAGCTGCCACTCCCGATGTTTCGAGTTCTTCAACCGTTCGTTTCACATTTAGAGCGTTTCCATAGCCATGGTCTGCATCAACGAGAAGGGGTAATTTATTTGAACGGCTAATACGAAGAGCCTGAGCAGAGAATTCTGATAGCGTGATTAATAATAAATCAGGATCCCCAAGAATAGTCATTGAAGCAATTGATCCAGCAAAAATTCCAACTTTGTATTTAAGTTCCTCTGCTATTCGACCTGAAATTGGATCAAAAACCGATGCCGGGTTCTCACATATTGGTTTTTCCATTATTTCTCTAAACTGCAGACGACGATCAGTCCAATTCATTTATAGGCACCTCCTTATTATTTTACTTTAAACTATTTAAGTTTTAGGTACAGAGCACTTGGTTTATTTTTATAATGTCTTTTCGATTATAAAATACAGATATTTAAACTAGCTAGTAATGCTATTAATGGAAATAGGAATTTAAATTCTATTTGAGTATTTCTATATTTCAGCTATTTCATTATACTAGTTGTACTTGATTTTAATATTTTTATAAAAAGTGTGATAAAGGACATTATAACCATGGGTACGTCGGAAATAGAAGCCAGCATTATCGAGCTTGAAACGCGTTTTGTGCATCAGGAATCTATTATATCAGATCTTAATGAGAGTATTTTGCAACAATGGGAGCAGATTGATAAATTATCGAGAATAGTTGTTGGTATAGAGGATAGGGTTCTGCGCGTTATTGAGAGTAGTCAGTCGCATCAGCATGAACAAC
>Ga0209631_10005500_pt1 | contig 13389 bp, 10 predicted proteins | sample COG_08_FD_184752 | JGI IMG/M metagenome (GOLD analysis project Ga0209631, IMG submission 184752) | Pelagic Microbial community sample from North Sea - COGITO 998_met_08 (SPAdes) (version 2) | ecosystem: Environmental > Aquatic > Marine > Neritic zone/Coastal water | place: Helgoland, sampling... | reverse complement strand
AACAGAACCAAACATAAAGTCTAAATCTTTTTCTTGCATACCTCTCATTAACATTCTTTGAGTAGCTCCAATTGCAAATTTTTTAAACTGTGCAAATGTTGAACCTAGTTCAGTACTCATCCATAAAGGTGTATCTCCTAAACCTGGAGTAACAATTGTAATATTAATATCTTTATTAAGTGCTGCACCAAAAGCATCAACTGCTGCTGCATCTTCCCATTTAGCAGTATTTGCCATAAAATTATGTGAAGTTTTTTCACCATGTTTTTCAAATTGATTAGCTATTCTTCTAGCCATATCTTGATCTATACCAGAAGATGATAATGCAGTTTTCCATTTATCAACTAAAGAACCTTTAGTCCATTTAATAGAGTCTTCTATTATTCTAGATCCAATAGTAACAGATGCCATTGATTTAGCCATTTCTGTCCATCTTGACATAAGATTAACATACATAAAATTAAAAGCAGAAGCTTTGCCTACACCACTTTCTAATTTAGAAGATAAACCAAACATATCTCCTACATCAGCAAACAACATAGCTCTTTGACCAGTTACCATATCAACTGCTTCACCAAAAGATTGTGCTTCTTTTTTACCCATTTTATAAATAGTTCCACCATCTAAAAAATTAGAAAACATTTCAAACTGTGTTTTAAAACCACGTTTAATACCAGAAGTCATAACAGTTCTGGCTACATCTGGTATTGCTGCTGCAAATCCAGTTAACATAGTTAATGCATTATAATGTTTAGCTGTTCTCATTGCTACCGAAGACCATGAATGAGGATTAGAAGGTAATCCATAAGTACCTCTAATTAATTCTATAGAAGCTTCAAGATCAGACAATACTTGATCTCTTTCTTTAATAAGAGCATCTCTTTGTTTAGAACCTCTTTTTACAGTAGAAAGTTTAAAGTTATATTCATTAGCAACTGTCATTAATCCCGGGTTGAAACCTGACATTTCACCATCTTCAATAAATTTAACACCTAATCCATTAGGATCTCCATATTTTTTAGTTAAAAGAATATCTGGAATTATTTGTCTTGCATAAGTTTTTTGCAAAGCAAATATATCACTCATAATAAAACCACCATCTAGTAATTCTAATTGTGCTTGTTTATCTAAATTTAATTCTCTAGCTCTTACAGATCTAGCATATCTTGGTCTATTAAAAGCATATCTTTCTGAAAGATCTCCAACAGTTTTTTCAAATCTTACAAATGGAAAATGATTAGATAAGTCTTTAGCTAATTGATTTAATTTTGATTCATTAATTATAACACCAGCTCTTTGATAATGTCCTTTGACAATTTCTTTAAATCTAGCTGGATTTTTTTCAATAGCATTTTTAACATAAATTATATTAATATAATCATTAACACCTCTGGTTTTAACATTTTTTAATCTTTGATTTAATTGATCAATAGTTTTTTCTATTCTAGAAATATTGTATGTTTCAGAAAGACCATCAACTTTAGATGTATATGTTTTTGACATTTCACCTTTTTTTCTCATTGTTTTTAATTGTGATTCCCAAAATCTTAATTCAGAAATAATAGGCATTTCTCTAATTTTTAATTGTTGTATTTGCTCAAACAAAGGGCCATATACATGTTTCTGTGTATGTCTTGCTGCAGCAGCAACTTCTGGTACATCATGAGAAAAACCATTTAATCTAGCTCTAGTTACTTCATGGCTAAATTGATCTAATGATAATCTATCCATCAAACCAGGTTGTGTATTTTTAGTTAATTTATTATGTAATGCTAATCCTAAGTTAGTACCAGGAACTTTTGCTTGTCCTTGGATTCTTTTAATATAACTTATGTATTCATCTTTAACTAATTTATGAGATTCTATTTCACCTACTCTCATCATACGCATATCAGTTTCTATTGATTTACCTGTAGATTGAAATCCCCATTCTTTAGTATTTTTAATTTTTAACAATGGTGTATCTAAAAGATCACCAATCATATTCTTAGCAGTCAAAGAAGTTTTTTGTTTTATTAATCTAAATACAGGAGTCCATGGCCCATCTTCACCAAATATATTTAAATTAGATTTAATAAATCCTTCACCTTCCATCTTTTGTTTAACTGTTTGTCTTATAGGTTTAGAAACACCTTCAGCACCAACAGAAGTAGTTGGAGGATCAGCTTTATTAGGATTTACAAATGTACCATCAATAGCAATATCTGATTCTTTAACAGTTTGATTACCAATCCATTTATCATCTAATTCTTTTAAATTTTTTTGAACTTTAATAGGAGTAGGACTTGATAATTTATTTAATAAAAAAGGAACAGTATAACCATATGCTGCAACACCAGCTACATAACTATCATCTCTCATTGGATCTAAATTCTGTTTAGCAATTTCTTCACCTAACATTGCACTACCAGCTATTTTAGCTGCACTACCTAATTTAGTAAAAAACAATAATGTAGATGGATCTGTAACAGCTCCTGTCATTCTTCCTAAATAATACCAAGGAGATGCATAATTAGTATCTTGATGTGCTTGTAATTTTTTAATAATAGAACTTGTTTCTGCACTACTTTGACTAAAATAAAAATGATGCATAAACTCATCATATCCTTTTAATTGTGGATCTTTTGATGGATTATAATTTTCTTCTTCTGGAAAATCAGAATTATCTAATAATTTTTCTGTAACCATAGCAGTAAGATTTTCATCTTTAAAACCATCCCACAAATCAGTAAGACCATTGTATTCAATTGGTTCTTTTTTTTTTTCTTCTACATCTGAAACTGTAATTGGTTGAGGAAAAAAAACTGCCATTATAATTTACCTAATTCTCCATTGTAAGAATTAATAGCATCATTGATACCTTGGAAAATAACAGAGTTTACATATTGATTTTTTTGACCAAATTTTTCTAAAAAATATTCACCACCCATTTCATGCTGCACAATAAACTTTAATAATTTATGCATTTGATTTACATTCATTAAATCAATTGTATCATTACGATCAAAGTTAGTTTTAGATTCTAAAGCATTTATATAAGAAGTATTATCTTCTGCATACATTTCAAATATTTCATTAAATGTAGGTTCACTTCCATATCTTTTATCTATATTATTAATATTTTGAGTTAATAAAGAATGATTAATTATTGATTTAACTGAAGCTCTTATACTATCTTTTGGATGAGCAAACACAGCAAATTTTCTACTATCTCTTTGATATTTTAAATCAATTTCACCATCCCAACCAGCTGATGATACAGCTCCCCAGTTATTTGTTCTATGTGTTAATCTTAAATCTGTATTTTGATAGTTATCTAATGCCCATTGTTTAAAATTTAAACTCATTGCATTTTCACTCATAACAGTTTTTTCTGGTGGTAATAATGATTCATTTACTTTTTCAGCATCTGATAAATCTCTATTTAAATTAATTTTTTTTTGTTGAGATAAATTATTATTAGCTGTAGTAGCTGCCATTTGTAATTCAGTTCTAATTTCTCTAATATCTCCATCAAATCCAAGAGTTTTAGCTATCCAAGCAAAAGGTCTTATTTCAGCAGGAACATCATCTATTCCTGGTATATCAGGATAAAATCTATAATCAGATAATTTTAGACCATTTCTAATTACTGAATAAACAGCTCTTTTAGTCCAGTGCTTTTTATCTTCTGGTAATTTGTCATACCAACTTGATTGTTTAAAGTTTTCAAATATTTCATTAGTAGTATGATTTATAATTTGAGCATTGCTTGATGGTACTTCTTTATTAACAAGATTAGTCCATCCTGCTGGTCTAAAATTTTTATCTAAACTAATCATATCATCTCCAATATGCATAGTTAATTTATAAGCATGTTTACCTGTATTATCTTTATAGTTTTGTCTATCAATAGCTATCTTAACTAAACCATCTTTATTATCTGCCCATTGTCTAAAATATCCTTCTACTTCTTCAAATTTATTTGTATTGTATTTTGACAATTGTTCGTTTTTACTTGACATAGTAAAATCTTCTTTAATAGCTGCATAAACATCATTATTGTTTAATGTTCCATAAGTGTGCCAAAAAGGATTTTTTACTAATTTAGGTTTACCATTAGAAGTTTGTGTTGATATACCCCAACCTTCATCTTCCATTCTTTTCATAACTCTATTCCAAGATTTTTTTCTTAAATTACTATTTTCTTTAGACCAAATATCTGGATTTTCTCCTATAGTCATTGCAGCCATTTCTTCATGCCACATACCTTTAATTGATGCCATAGCTGCTGGTGGTATAATTTCTTTTGGTTCCCAAGCCAACCAAGTAGTTTGATCTCCTGCAGCAAACAGATTATCATGTAATGGATCTTTTTTATCTTGAAAAAATTTAAGAAAAGCATTTGGTGATTGCAATTGACTATTAAACATATACTCAAAACTTTTATTATTACCATCAAACTGAGCATTAATATTTTCTAATTTTTTATCTCTATTTTCAGTTTGTAATGATTCTAAAATAGAACTTGCTCTATTATAGTCTTTGTTAGCAATACTTTCTATTACACCAGTATCAATAGCTTTTTGATATAAATGATTATATTCTACATTTGGAAATAATTCTTCATTACTTACATATTGATACATTAAAGATTTTTCCATAAAATTATTTAAAGTACCTTTATCTTTAAAAGAACCTGCATCACTTAATGTTAAATATTTTCTTACTTCATCTGGATAATAATCTTGACCTGCAAATAAATTAATTGCAGTTTTAAAACTATCAGTATTTAAATCAGAATATTGTACTTTATTAATTCCATTGTTAGCTAATATAGCTTTAGCCCACATTTCTCTATCACCTTCAGATTCAAAATTATATATTGTTTCTGGATTTTGCATTGTTTTAGATACAATAGATTGTATTCTATTTGCATCAGCAACATATTTAGTTAATTCTCTATATTTTGTAGAACCAATATCTATTGTAGGTAGTTGGCTTAAAACTTCATCCATGCTTGTATCTCCACCTTTAAATTTATCTAATGCTAAAGGTTGACCAACTTCTTTAAAATCTTCTAAAGAAAACTGTGGTTTTTTAGATTTACCAAAAATAGATTCTCTATGAAAAGCTTTATATTTATTATATATATTATTTACAATTCTAGCTCTAGAATCATCATCTTCATACAATGTTCTAACAACTTTATACATTGAGTTATTTTTAAATTCTTCATCTATCATTGCATCATATTTATCTTCATCTCTCATATAATCATTAAGCCAATTAAGAGCCTGTACTTCTTGTCCATTATTATACAATGTACTCATTACATGAAATCCTCTAGAAACTAATAATGCTTCAGTTTGATCTGTAATATTTTTTACATGATCTTTTTCTTTCATCTTACCAGTTGCAACTAAGTTAGTATAATCTTCATGTGATATTTCATTAATCTGTAAAAGATTATTTAAAAATTGTTTATTAATACCAGGCATTGCTAAATCTAATTCTTGATCATTAAAGTTTCTCATAGAAAACTCTGCTTCAGAATTAAAATTATTCCATTTAGTATCTCTGTCAGAAAATAATTTACCATCATCAAATTTTTTTTTATTACCAGTAGCAAATAAAATAGAATTTTGACTATAAGCAGATAACATTGCATTAGCTTGTATTTTATATGGATTAGGCGTATTATCTAATAAAGTTTTAGAATATGTATCAACAGCAGATTTCATTTGATCTGGATTCATTGCAAAATCATTTCTAAATTTTTCAAACTGATCTCTAGTTTTTATTTGAAAATCTTGAAAATAATTTGCTGCAGCATTTTGATCTGCTTCATTTTGTAATCTTTGCAATGTAGGTTTAAAAGAATCAAATGCTATACTTACATAACTTTTAGCAGGTACATAAGGAATATCTCCTGGAGCTCTAATTGATACTGTTGATTTGTCTTTTTTTAATGCCATAATTAACTTTCGTATAAATCTTTTTTAGCTTTATATTCATAACCTGCACTAGCAATACTAGTCCATCCACCAAATTGTTCTTTACGTCTTTGAGATGCAGCTAAGTCTTGTGCAAAACCTAAATCACCAACTTGTGTTCCTACATTTAATCTTATTGTAGCAATATCTTTTTCAAAAGTACTAGTCACATCATCTTGAATATTTAAGAATGATCTACTATCCATAGAAAAACCAGAACCAGCTTGACTTGCTTTATTAGCAGCAATAGTCATAGCATATTGTTCTCGTCTATTTGCAGCATCTTCATCAGCAATTCTTTTAGCTGCTTTCTTTTGTTCTTCATATCTTTGTTGTTCTATTTCTGCTTGTTTTTTAGATTCTTTAATATCGTAAACTGCTTTAGCTGCAGTTACAACAAACATAGTTACTGGATCAGCACTCATGCAAAAACTACCTCCACTGACATACCCAAGATTTTAATTGGTAAAGGATCATCTTGGCTTATTGTTACTGTTGGATTTTTACTGTAACCTAAAAAGAAAAATTCTTTTTTATCTGTTACAGCTGTTAGGTCAGAGCCACCTTGAAAATTAACTTGTTGAATGACTAAAGCTTTAGAGGTGCTGTCTGCTGCTTTGATCGTCATATCAAGGGTAGAGTTAATATCCACAATGGCTCTTGAGATTCTTCTTGGTAACCCAGTTAAAGGGCCTTCTGGTAATTCTTTATCAATTGGCATAGTTTCAATTATTGGAATATAGTTAAAACCAACTTTAAGTCCAGTAGCTTTTGGAGCATTTACTAAAGTAATTTGATCAGAAGCAGATACTGTTTTTGTTCCAATTGAACTATTACCATCAATAATATTAACAGATTCATTAGTATAAATACTATTAACATTATGTAAAAAACCTTTTTCTAAAGTTATTACTGCATTATCTCCAGGTGTTGCTGCTAAAGATTGATCTAAATTTAAAGTATAAGAACCTGCACCATTATTAGTTACAGATTGAATTACATATTCAGTAGTATCACCTGCAATTTTAAATGTTTCATTAATTTTAGGATCAGAAGTAAATCCATCTACATCTAAAACAGATCCTGTTTGACTTGCACCATTTACTAATGGAGTACCTCTTTGATTTAATGTAGAGCTTGTTTGACAATCTAATGTTTCACTATCATCATCTGCAAATTTTTCTAATGTATATACAGTAGATCCATTTAATGATCTTTTACAAATAACAACTAAGTTTTCATTTAATGATGCAATTGATTGAAAAAAATCATCTTCTCTTGTAGACCATAATCCCCAACCTGCAATTTTTTCATCTCTAACAGAATGAAACAAAGCTAATTTACCATTATGTGTAGAACCATTATTTAAAAAAAATGCATATTGTTCTGGTCTAGTTGTATTACCTTTCATAATTGCAATTTCTTTAGGAGAGTCAATTAAATGTTGTGCAAGAATAGATACAGCAGTAGATTTATATCCATCTTCTAAATCAGAATAAACAAATTCTCTTACAGCTTTACCATTCTTTTGTACAAATCCTGTAGCTTGATCAAACATATGTGGAGCTGTTCTAGATATACCATATGGTGTTTGTCTTAATATACTTACATTAGAAGGTGTTATAGTATTGTCTGTAGAATCTGGAATATAATATTCAGCACCATCAGTAAATACTTGTAAGTCTTTACCAGAAAGCATATGTCTTATTTCATTAACTGCATTACCAGTTATATCTGAATCTAATGCTTCCGAATCTAATCCAGTTCCAACATCAAAATTAAAGTAATCTCCAATATGAGATGCTAAAATACCAGCAGGTCTTGAAGCTAAACCAGCTAACCATAATCTATTATGATGAAAAGTAACTGCTTGAGGAAATCCACGTTTTGTAGAAACTGTTTGTTCTTTCCATTCAAAGTATGGCCCAGTACTAACCATATCTTCTATAATTGTAATAGTAATTACTGTACCAGAAGTAAATGCAGTTATCTTACCTTGTTTGCCATTAATTAAAATATAATCACCAACTTGATTGCTAGTAAATGTGCTGCTACTTGCAGTTACAGTTCTACCTGTTCCTGTTGCATGAGAAGATAAACTAACTGAAATAGCTTTATCAGCATATTTATAAAATGGTTGTAAACTTTTATTTACACCACTAACACTTACATCTGTATCTTCATCAAAGGTAAATACTCTAACAATAAATGATGATGCAGATTCTCTAAATATTTCTCTAATAGAATTATTTCTATGTGTTAAAAAAATAGTATCACCAAATTGTGCAAAATTTAATTCAAACAATTGAGCTGTAGTCCAATTACAATTAGTTGTATAATTAGTTGTTAATGCTGTACCACTTATATTGTAAACATCCATTCTCTGATTAGACAATACTATAATAGCTATTTCATCATCAGAAAAAACAAATGGTATAATTCTAGATTCTGCAGGTAATGTTGCAAGGTAAGAAGTACCTGGTCTTCTCATTAAACCACCTTCAGCTAATAATGCAAAATTTCTACATTGCTTAGCACCTTGAAAATAAGATGGTACATCTGTTCTAGTTGCTAATAATGGATTAAGCTCTCCAGACGAAAAATTCGTTATTACAGTTTTTAATGTTCTTCCCATTATACATCCGTTCTAGTAGATCTTCTTAGATTAACAAATCTATTAGTATCTAAAACTTTTGTAGTTGTTTCTTGTGCATCTATATTTTTAGCTATTAAAAATTGTCTTTCTGCAAGTTGTTTAAACTGACTAATCATAGCAGAATCTCTAGCAACAGAACCAGCAAATATAGAAGCTAATTCATATTCTAAAGCAAGAACAAAATGAGGTGGAAAATAAGATTCATCTACTCTGTAAATATAATCCATAATTAATGTATTATTAGAATCATAACCATTAACATAAATAAAATCTTTATATCTTGAATATGGTATAACCATATCATTAACTGTTATAGTATTAATTTGTAAAACTTCTGGATCTGATGGCATTTGATATGCATAATCAAATCTTCCAGCAGGTTCTGCTGCTAATAATGAAAGCGACTTTTGAGTTGTAGAAAATCTCCATCTACATCTTGTAAGAGCAGCTCTTGTAATATCTTCGTAAATGTTACTGGCAACTAATGCTTCTGTGCTACCATCTGAAAAAGATGTAATAGGTTGTGCACCTATTATAACTAAAGCTCTCGCACATATATCTATATTTGTTGTTGCCATAATTTTTAAAAAAAAAGATCTAGGGGGAATTACCCCCCTAAATCGAATTAGCTTATGCTAATTTAGCTGTTGTTACAGTAGTTGCACCACTTGCTGAAGTAACAGTAAGTAGATCTGCTTCTGGAGTTCCACCGATTCCGATAGAACAAAGAATTAAATCACCTTGTTTGATTTCAGCGTAAGCGCTATTAAAGTAACCACTAGCAGCTACAGTTGCGATAGCATCTCCGTCAGTATAAAACCAAAGAGAGTTGCCACCCATTTGAGCTACCTTTTTGATAGGATTGTCAGTTGCGTATGCCATATTATTATATCTCCTTGATTATTATTCTGCGCACTTCTGTATTCTAATACCATCAGAGTCAATCAAAACTCCACCTATAGAAAGCATAGATGTAATTAAGTGAGAAACTTTTTCTGGTATATAGTTTACTTCAGTTTTAACGTCAGATCCAATTCCCATACCAATTGATGATTTATGAAAAGCTACAGTATGTCTATCAGTAGAACCAGAAGTTTCTAGTCCACTATGTACAAACCATAAGAATCCTAACCATCTCTTAGCAGTCATACCACCAGCATAAGGAAGTTCGCCTTCTCCCACATACTCGACTCTTGAGAATTGATCTAGGTTAATTAAGTCAGACCATTGTTTTGGCCCAACTACCCAGTATCTTTGTTGATCATCTGGTACATCATTAGTATTGAATAATTCCATCATAGCCTGAGCTTTTCCAAGATTCATTCCAGTACCTGTTCCAGATGAGTTGTTAGCAAGTTTTGTTGCGTTTTCCATTACAGAAGTAATTACACTATCAGTTTTTCTACCTAAAGCGTAAGCTGCTGAATTTGCAACTACTTGTCTTTCGTCAATGTTTACCTTTAACTCGTCTAACTTGTCAACGTAATCTGCTGCATAGTAATCAGTTAAAGTTGCTGACACATTGCTGTGATCAAGATCCATTGCAACTACTTCAGCATGTCTTGCTTTAGTGTTTGCAGATCCTTTTGCAACTTTCTGAAACTTAACAGTATTACCATTAACACCGTTCACAGTTCTTGATAGGTTCTTTAATTTTGAACCCATTCTTTGATAAGCCATGTGAACTTCAGCTTCGAATTGAGTTATAAAGGCATTAGTTATTGATGTTGCCATTTATTTTCCTCGTGTTAAGTTAATGTTAAATTACCGATTATCTTTTTAATGCAGAGGATTGTTATCCAGTTAAGGGCAATCATTGTACATTCGAAAGGTCTTGATAAACCAATATTGTATAAAGGTTATTGTTGACAACGCACAATTATATCCATTTTTTAGGAATAGTGATTACTTCACCAAATTCTATTGTGCCATCTTTGTCTTGAGAGTATGTACCAAATAAAGTTATAAATTCTTTAGTATCTTTATATATCCAAAATTCACCAGTTTTACAAACTGCTGGCCCTGCAGCATCCATTTGAGCTACAGATAACCAACCAGTTTGCGAAACACAGTCAAGCCATTTAATTGGCTTTTTAAGTTTTTTAAAATTAAACTTATGTTTGAGTTTGTCCTTTGAACGCTTTTTCATATAATTCAGTTACTCTTTTAACATATGATGGATCACGTTTACTTGAATCCCAATATCTTGGATCTTTCAACATAGATTTAAGATCATCCATATCTGCTGTTACATCAACTTGTGTTTGAGTTGTAGGCATATTACTATCTTTAGAAAGTTTCATAACTTCTTCTAAAGCTTTTACACCTTCTGCAGTTGCAGCAAAACTTGAAATAGCACTATAAGATTCTGGACTTAAATGTTTTTTAGACCAAAGTTCAGCAGCTTCTATTCTTTCTTTTCCTGCATCTCCAAGTTTTTGTATTTCAAGATCAGTATTAGGAAGATTAGAAATAGCATTTTCAACAAATGCTTTTACACCTTCATCATATTGTTCTTGACTTAAACCAGAGTCTTTAGCAGTTTGATTCCACCATTGTACTATTGGCATTTCATTGTTTATATCTAAACTAACATTAGATTCTAATTCTGGAATATTTAATTTATATTCTTCAGGAACATTTTTTAGTTTTTCATTTTCTAAATCAGATCTAATTTGTTTAGTTAGATCTTCTGTTCTTGAACCTAATTTAGATTCTAGTGAGTTATAAGATGAAGCTAAATTTTCTAAATTAACTTCATTTCTTTCAGCGTTCCAAAACTTATCTTGTATGTATTCTGGTTTAGTTACCTCTGAAGATTGTTCAGTAGCGACTGGTGCTGTATTTGCATTATCATCTGCCATCTTGTTCTCCTTTTGTTATACGAGTTTTAATTATTCCCACAAGGAATCGCATACCTTCCAAGTGAAACAATCTGTTGCTATCAATATTTGGGCCAGCAACAGCTTCTATTGTAATTGATTGCAAATAGTTTAAAACTTTTTTACCTTCATCTCCTTTGAAGACGTTAGCAAAATGTTTATTTAAAATCTGCTCATCTTCAGCAGATCTTACATATCCGTCAATACTATTTGTAATTTTTGGTTTTTCTTTCTCTAGATCTTTCCAAGCCATATTATTCTCCTGTTGGAGCTTCAACCTCCTCTGGTGCGTTTTGCATTTGTTGTAAACGATTTACTAATTGCTGCTGTTCTTCTTCATTTCTAATTAACTTCTCAGGCAAGTTCATTTTTTCAGCTAGATATTTTGCAGTTTGATTTTGGTCAACAATTAAATTAATCATTTGTGGGCCAAAGTTAGATGCAATAATTTCATTAAATCTAGTTACATCAGAAACATCTTGCATGTGTTGTGCTTGAGCTAAAGGTGAACGTGGAGCTATTTTAACTTCCCTACCGTTTACTTTAGGGATGTCAATTCTACCTTGTTTAGATAAAATTCTAATTATTCTTTTTAATAATGGAGTTATTAATTCAGATTGAAGTCTACCAAAAGAAGAACCTATCTGTCTAGATAGATCTGCCATTCTTTCAGAAACTTCTGTTGCTGTCATTGGAGTTCCTTCTGGTCTTCCAAGAGCTTCCATATATAAAGCTTTTTTAATATTCTGACGCATATCATTTAATACTAATTGAGCTACATCAAAATTAGATGCTGATTGTATAGGTAATAAACCTCTACTACCAGGAGCTACAGGTATTAAAGATCCAGGTACTAATGAAATATTATCTGGATTAATTACACCATCATCTTCATAAGTATATACACCAGATACTGACATTTGTGCATTTTGTAAAATTAATTCTATTGTAAGGTTACAAGTTTTAATTGCTGACATAGCATTAAATACTGGCCCTCTACCATAAACTTCACCAGAAGCTTTGTTCCATCTAAATACTAAATAAGGATTAGAACCTTCTCCTTCAAACATTTCTTCATAAAGAATGTGTTTAGGATTTTCCATAACAATACACATTTTATATTTTTCAACATTTTGTTCATGTATTTTATAAACAGCTTCAACAATTTTAACTTTCTTTTTATTTTTTAATGGATCAAAATTTTCTGGTAATTTAGCTTTTGGATAAAGTATATTAATTTCATTTGGCTTACAGTATCTTGTTCTGTATACAGAATCTATTGTACCATCTGGCCCTGTGTTTAAACAAACTCTAGTTAATGGTACTGCTGTAAATTTAATTGGATTAATTGCATCACCTTCTTCAACAAGCATAACTCCTGTACCAATTGCAAGATCCATAAATGATTCATGTATCTCTTGGTTAAAGTTTGATTGTTGTAATATTTGAAAAACATAATCTGTAATTTTATCTAATTGTAAATTTATGTTAGGTCTTTGTTCTGGTGGCATTTCAGTACCAGCTTGAAAGTCTGCCCATCTAGCAAATGTAGGAGTAATACCAGCTTGTAATCTTGATGCAAATTCTTGTACACCAACTACTGCAGTTTCATCAAAAATTTTATCTGTTCTTTTTTGTCCAGGCGATTCTTCATAAAATGATTCTCTATTTGGAAGACAATACTCATATGCTTCTTCAAATTTATCTTTCCAATAATCTTTTATGCTTTGAGCTTCTTTATATTTTTTTAATATTTCAGATGCTTTATCTTCTGTACCGTAATTTATTTCTGAGTTATTTAAATAATCCATTAATTAAAAAATCCTCTACCTCCTGATCTAGCAAACAAAGATCTAGAAGATGTTATTGATAATCT
>Ga0209631_10005498_pt1 | contig 13391 bp, 11 predicted proteins | sample COG_08_FD_184752 | JGI IMG/M metagenome (GOLD analysis project Ga0209631, IMG submission 184752) | Pelagic Microbial community sample from North Sea - COGITO 998_met_08 (SPAdes) (version 2) | ecosystem: Environmental > Aquatic > Marine > Neritic zone/Coastal water | place: Helgoland, sampling... | reverse complement strand
ATCGCCAACGTGGACAAGGGCCTCTTCCCTAAGGCTTTCTGCAAAGTCGTCCCCGACCTCCTCACCGGCGACGAGGAGTACTGCACGTGCATGCACGCCGACGGCGCGGGCACCAAGTCCTCGCTCGCGTACATGTACTGGAAGGAGACCGGCGATCTCTCCGTCTGGCGGGGTATCGCGCAGGACGCGGTCATCATGAACACCGACGACCTCCTCTGCATCGGCTGCGTGGACAACATCCTCCTCTCCTCCACCATCGGACGGAACAAGGCTCTCATCCCGGGCGACGTGCTCAAGGCGCTCATCTCGGGAACCGAGGACGTCCTATCCACCATGAGGGACAACGGCGTGGGGATCATCTCCACCGGCGGCGAGACCGCGGACGTCGGCGACCTCGTCCGCACCGTCATCGTCGACTCCACCGTCACCGCGCGCATGAAGCGATCCGAGGTCATCTCCAACGATTCCATCCGAGCGGGCGACGTCGTCGTGGGCATGGCATCCTCAGGGCGGGCCACCTACGAGACCGAGTACAACGGCGGCATGGGCAGTAACGGTCTAACCTCCGCCAGGCACGACGTCTTCCACAAGGAACTCGCGTCGAAGTACCCCGAGTCCTTCGACGCGTCCGTCCCGGAGGACTTAGTGTACTCGGGCAAGTACGCGCTGACCGACGTCGAGCCCGAGACGGGCATGACGGTGGGCAAGCTGGTGCTGTCACCGACGCGCACCTACGCGCCGGTGGTGAAGAAGCTGCTGGATACCATGGATCGCAGCGACATTCACGGTATGGTGCACTGCTCCGGCGGCGCGCAGAGCAAGGTTGGCCACTTCCTCGTGGACGGGCTCCACGTGATCAAGGACAACATGCTGCCGGTGCCGCCGCTGTTCAGGCTGATCAACGAGTGCAGCGGGACGGAGTGGAGCGAGATGTACAAGGTGTTCAACTGCGGGCACCGCATGGAGGTGTACTGCTCCCCGGAGAACGCGGAGAAGGTGATCGAGGTGAGCAAGAGCTTCAACATCGACGCGCAGGTTGTGGGACGGGTGGAGGCCATCGAGGGCAAGTCCAAGGTGACTGTCAAGAGCGAGTACGGCGAATTCACGTACTGATGAACACCTCATCGGGTGTGTCCATAGTGCGTCTACAGCGAGCGATTTGTTAGTCTAGCGTCCATGTAATGTACCAGTCCAAGAGTTGACGCCACGGGTGTTTACGAGTTCATTGCGCTGTCCAGTCAGAGGAAACGCGAAAAGCGCAGTCGAACTCATGTCACATCGCGACGCGCGAGTGTCGGGGCCCCGCCGTCACCATGGGGATCAGGGTGAGGGCGAGCGCCTTCGCGCACCCCAAGTCCCCGCACGTCGCCGCGGTGAACGAGCGGCAATTCGTCTCTGCGCTGCAGCTCGTGCTCCCGCGGAAGATGGACGACGGCGACGGGAACGCATCGACATCATCCGAGGGTTTCGCCGACGTCTCGGAAGCGCTTCGACGGCGTCCGCGTGGATCCAACGACGGCGTCAACGTCCCGCTCGAACTCGTGGGACCCGCTCCGGGCGGCGATGACTTTCGCGTCGCGCGCATGACCCTCGCGCAGCTCGTCGACGAGAACTTCCTCGCCCAGCACGTCCGCCCCGAATCAGGCGCGCGATTATTCGCGTGCCCCCTGGACGGCAGGCTCGACGGCGACGACGTCGCGGCGATCACACCCTCGGGGCACCTGCGCGCTTCGCTCACGCCATTCACGCACGCGCGCGCGGGGGTCACCGGCGCCAAACGCGACCGCGGGACGCTCAAGCACGAGGCAAGCGTGCACCTGGCCAAGAAGGACTTTGTCCCTGGGGCGCCCTTCCGCGACAGGCTCGTCGGTTGTCTCCGACGGCTGGACGAAGAGGGGGGCGACGGGGTGGCGCGCGGTGGGTGGTACGCGTGCGCGTGCGAGAGGGTGGCGGACGGTGAGCCGCTGGCGGTGTCGTTCCCGCACGGAGTGGTGAGCGAGGGGAGGAGAATAACGCGGGCGTCGAGGACGGTTCGGTGGAGCCGGTTAGACGCTTACTCTTGGGGAGACTCCTCGACGCCGGGGCCGCCGACTCCCCCCGTGGAGTTCTTCCGGCGCGACGGGAGTGCGATGGACGTTGACGATGATGGGGGAGTCATCGACGATACGGACACAGACGTGGCGTCGTCGCTGGCGGGGTTTCACGAGTGGATCGGCGCGGTGGCGTGCGGCTGCGAGGGCGGCGACGTCGGGGACGACGGGGACGCCGTGGGCGAGGCTCACCGGTGGGAGGGTCTCCTCACGCCCCGGATGGTTCGCAGCGCGCTGGAGTTTTGTATCGATAAGGTGGCGGGCGGTGACGTGCCGTGGGCGGCGGTGACGTCGTGGGGGTTCCCGGAGGATCCGACGCGGGCGGGTCTCGAGACGACGTTCGCGGTGCTGCCCGGCGGTAGGTACCTGATGTTCTCTGACGCGTGAGTGAGACGAGGGTGCGGCGCGTTTGTGTCTTGGATCAACTCTTTTATGTTTGCAAACACGCATAATGTCAGCGAGCTCGTCTAATAGCAAAAGCTCGCCGTGGGAAACTGATAATATCCGTGATGGTACAGGCGAGTCGGCGCGTCTCAGGTGGAGTTCTCCTTGGAGCCGGAGCCGCTGCCGCTCGCGCCGTTGTTGCTCCCGCCGCCGCTGCCGTCCTCGCCAGTTCCGTGGCTCACGTCGTCGCCGCCGCTGCCCTGCTTCTCCTCAGCCTCGTGCTCCTCGTCGGCTTCACCCTCCTTGAGCCTCACAAACTGACCCCGCACGCGCGGCCTCGCCTCCGCCAGCCTTTTGCGGCTGGCGTACCTCACCTTCTTGTCAAAGTTGCGCTCCTTGCGCTTCTTCAAAAAGCGGGCGATCGCCTCCGCGCGTCGCTCCGAGGAGGTGGACGCCGCGCCGACCCTCGCAAAGTTCTCCTGCTGGTGCTGCACCGCGCCCTGGAGCACGCTGTAAAACTTGGAGACAAACTCGGCGGCGGCGGCGCTGGACCCGAGGGGACCCGCGGTGGACGCGGAGACAGCCGCGGCGGACGCAGCCGCGCCCATGTGCTGCGCGTAGAGCATGGGGTCCACGCCGGGGGGGCACGGCGGAAACGGGTTCATCGGCGGCTGGCCGGCGGCGTCGCCGGGCTGACCCATCGAAGGGCGCTGACCCATCGAGGGAGGCTGTCCCATCCCGGGTTGGCCCATCGCGGGCGGGAACGGGAACGGTGGGAAGGGCATCCCCGCCGCGGCAGCCGCGGCGGCTGCAGCCGCGGGGTTGGGTGGCATGCCGAAGAACGGTGACATGCCGGGGTACCCCGGCGGCATCTGCATCTGCGGCGCGGCGGCGGGCGCGTCTGGGCGTTCGGGCTCGTCGAGACCGGTGCCCTCCTCCGCGACGGCGGCGATGCCCGCCAGGGACGCGAGGGCACCTTCCGCGCGCGCGGCAACCTGGGGGTCGACCTTGAGGCTGACCACCTGCGCGGCGGCGGCGTCCTCGAGGTTGAGGAAGCTCTGAAACGCGGACCTCGACGCCGATCGCCGGAGACCCGCCTTGGCCACCTTAGCCTTTGGGGGAAGGTTGAGCTCGAGCATCGTCGTCACGCCTCCGTACGCCTTGACGAGCTGGACGGAGAGGCCCTCGACCTTCTCGTCGTCGCCCGCGCCGCTGCCGGAGCCGCTGCTCCCGCCCCCGCCCGATCCGGACCCCTGGCGGCCCTCGCCCCTGGCCCACCGGTCCATCCCCGTCTGTCCCTGCCTCCCCTCGCCCCCCTTCCCCTTGACCTTAGCCTCAGCCTTCTTCGCCGCGGCTTTCGCCTGGGCCTTAGCCTTGGCCTGGGCCTTGGCCTTCGCCGCCGCCTCCTCCTTCGCCCGTTCCTCCGCCTCCCGCTGCGCCCTCTTATCGGCGACGCGGCTGCTTCGCTGCTTCCGTCCCTCCGCACCCGTCGGCGCGAGCGAAGCGTCGTCCTTCGCCTTCTCCTCCCGCGACTCCGGGCTAGGCCCCCGCTTCCCCTCCGCGCCGGTGTCCGTGGACTCGTTCGAGTTCCCCGCCGCGCCTTGGCCGCTGCCGCTGCCCCCGCCGGCGTGGGACGCACCGTCCTTCCCGTCGATCCGAGTCATAGCCGACGATCCCGACGTCAGACTCGCGTGGCGTCCGAGCTGCGCCACCTGCGCCTTCCGCAAGGGCTTGACGAGGTAGTCCTGTGCGCCCGCGGCTTGGCACTTGTTCTGGAAGGCGTCGTCGTCCACGGTGGACATGACGACGACCGGGATGGACTTGAAGGGCTTGTCGCTCTCTTGCACGATTCGCATGAGCTCCATGCCGTCAACCTCGGGCATCATGATGTCGGTGAGGATGAGGTCAAAGTCGGTGTGCGGGGCGAGCAGCGCGTCGATCGCCTGCTTACCGTTCATCGCCGTGGTCACTGAGGAGGTGCAATCGGGGGTGATGTGGGGGGAACGCGGTCAGTTCACGGTATCGATCGGGCTCTATCCATTGCGTCGAAAAACTCTCTTCCAGAAAATATCTCGTAAGAACGGGCGGCGGTGGTGCGCCACGGGTTTGGTTGACGCGGAGGTGTGGAGGTTCCGGGGCCGGACGGCGCGTCGGGACGTACCGGTGTGTCCGCAGCTCTTGAGCAGCGCCTTGACGAAGACCAGAGTCGAGTGATCGTCCTCGACGAGCAGGACGTGGAGCTTGCTGTCGCCCCCCGCGCCTCCCGCCAGCAAGGCCGCGGCGTCCACCTTCGGCTTCACGTTTGCCATCGTCGCATCGGTGGCCTTCGCGTCGACCGTCGGATTCGCCGCGGGAGGCGCGGCGTGCGTCGCGACCGCCGTGCCGCCCGCCATGATCGGATCCTTCGCAACCTTAATCAGGCGTCCGGAGCTTCCGCGATCGAATACACCCGTCGATCACGCCCTTAATCCGCGTTCTCCGGCTGCCCGTGGACGCGGTTCAAAATGCGCGCCTTCGGTTCCAACGCCGGTTCGCGGCAGGCTCGTTAAATCGGCACAAACGCGTCCGCCGAACACCCAAACGAGCTCGCCACGTGCGCCTCGAATCGAAGAGCGCTCACACAAACACCCGGGCAACCTTCGTTGACCGCTCGGTTCGCGTGTATCGCGCAGTCGCGTGTGCGCCGTGCCTTCCACGGCTCGTCCTCGTCACCCGAAAAACAACCGCTGAGGTCTCCCTGGCCAGAGATATTTTCGCATCGAGTGCCACCTGGTACCCGACCCGCAATTCTGAGTCAGCCACCGCGATGCGCAGATTTTTTAAACCCCGATTCTCGAGTCACTCCCGAACAACGGCTGGCAGATTTAGAGATGCCCTGGCAGATTCGTTTCGGATTTCGAGATGCTCCTGAAACGTGGTGAACGTTCGGACTAAAATATCTTGAGAAAAAAGCAATCGGAAAGCGACGGTCTATTGAACGGAGATCTCGGTCGAAGATAGAGAGTTGCCTCTGTCTCTCGTCTCTCGTGTACACATGTTTCGACAGGTCCGTCTCTCGTGTGATTGCATTTATGATTGTTCCTAGTTGACCTCCATGCCGCCACCCTTGGCGGCATCCTTGGCCCCCGCGGGCATGCCGAGCTTCTCCAGCAGGTGGTCCGTCTCCACCTTGCTCACCAGCAGGTTCACGCTGCTCTTCCCCTTCCAGCACGCGATTGCAATCTCCTCCGGCGAGCACCCCGCCGGCAACGCCGCCACATCCGCGTCTGATATCCTCGGAACAAACACGCACGAGCCGCTCACCGCCGCGTTCACCTCCGCCTTTGTCGCGTCGTCCATGAACTTGGCCCTGTCGGGCTTCTCCGGGTCCTCCGCGCCGGGCAACTGCAGGCTCCGCCGCTGGAGAATCAGCCGAAGCTCGTCGAGCGTCGGGTGGATGATTTGTTTGGTGACGAAAGGGAGCATCACGTGGAGGCCATCCTGCACCAGCCTGAAGTCGCACTGCCCGCCGCCCGCCGTCGCCTCCTTGTGCTCCTGCCTCTCGAACACCTTCAACCCCGCGGCGATCACCTTGAGCTGCTCCTTGTGGTCCGCGGCCAAGTACTCGCGAAGGCCGTCGGTGAGGGCGTAGATTCGCTTAGGGCGGGTGTTATCCGCGGTGCGAGTCACCGCGTTCTTGTCCAGTGAAAGCTTGGCGAGGTCGATGCCGTAGGTGTCCCGTATGCTGTGGATAACCTTGGTGTCGGAGACGGGGAGGATGGGGTCGAGGCCGCCGAACTGGGAGCCGCCGCCCTGCCTGTTCCTGGTGCCGCCGCCGCGAGTTTCGGTGAGCAAGAGCTCATCCTCGGGACCCGCGGGCTTCCCGCCGTTCGCCGCGAACGCCTCGCGCTCCGCCCGTAGCTCGAACGTGTTCACCAGGCTGAACTCCACCTTGACCGTCCCGGTCTGATCGACGACTAGGTCAGTCTTGACCGTGATGGGTCCTTTGAGTTTCTTGGGCGGCGGGTCGAGCGACGCGGGCATCGGCGCTTTCTTCTCAAAGACGGCGACGAAGAATCCGCCGGTGTCGTCGTGGTGCGGAAGGAGCCTCATGCATCGCTCCAGCGGGAGCTTTTGGTAGCTCGGTTTGGGCCACATGGTGGGGTGCACCTTTGCCACCTCCTGGCCTTCCTCGAAGGAGTTAGCCTTGCCAGCCTTGGTGTGAACCTCCCAGGTGTGGATGCCGGGCGTCCGGCGGAGCTCGGGGAGCTGGCCGGACATGTCGAGGAGCTCGAGGGAACCCTCGGATTGCTCGAGGAGCGCGGCGATGACCGCCTCGTTCTCGATGGGGTTGAAGGTGCAGGTGCTGTACACGAGCCGGCCGCCAACCTTGAGCAGCTGCGCCGCGCGGATGGCGATCTTGAGCTGCAAAGGGTGGAGGCCGTTGCCGTTCCCGACGCTCCACCTGGGCCAGATGTCGGGAGCCTTGCGCATGGTGCCGTCGCCGGAGCAGGGCACGTCGCACAGGATGGCGTCGAACTGGAACGTCCTACCGCCCCTGGACACGATATCCGGGAAGTTCTGCGCCTCGTGGTTGGTCACGAGCAGGCCCGGGGAGTTGGCGCGTTTGGTCTGGTGCGTCAGGAGGTTGCACCGCTTGAGATCCACGTCGTTGGCGATGACGAATCCGGTGGGAATCTTCTCCTTCTCCTCACCCAGGGACCCGTGGAGCATCTCCAGCAGCTGGAACGTCTTACTCCCGGGGGCGGCGCACATGTCCAGCACCCTGTGGTCCGGGGTGATGTTGAGGAAGAACGCCGGGATCATGGACACCGTCTCCTGTCGCGTGATGGAGCCGTACTCGTTGGCTCGTTTGACGAAATCGTGGATGGACTCCAGGAAATCGAGGCGCCTCAGCTGCTGCCTGCTGTAGTTGAACTGCCACGCGAGTCGGTCGGGGTACCATCGAACCGGCCTCGGGGGTTCAACGACGTTCCCCTCCTCGTCGATGGGCTGGCTGCCCTCCTTCACCTTGGCGAAGAGCTTGTTCTCGATCTGGTCCCGGATGTCCTCGGAGTACTTGCCGGTGCCGTTGATGCGGAAGGAGGTTGGGAGCGGGGTGCGGAGGCACTCCATGAAGGTATCCCATTCGCCCTCGGGGACGATCTTCTGGCCCTTGTAGTACTCCTCGAACTTCTCGTTGTTCTTGTCGTACGGCTTGTAGTCGCCCCGTTCGTCGGGCTTGCGCGATTTGCCCTCTTGCCACACGTTGTCGCGCTTGCCCTTCTTGAAGTCGCGCTTGAGGATGCGGTTGTCGCCGCCGCCCTTGCGCTTCTTGTTGTACGACCTGCCACCCATCTCGTGCTGAATGAATCACCGAGCTGAACCTCACGTGCGTCGTTGGAGTGGCGCGTGGGCTCGGTCCGATTCACCTTTCGTGTTTTTTTCAGCGGCGGCGGCGGCTGGGCCTGATTGTTGATTGTCTCCCAGATTCACCGTTCGATAGACCGTGCTTTTTCCGACGACTGGCGCGCAGTGTAATAACTGGCGACAGTTACGAAGTTTCCGAAGCGTGTCTCCTCGTTTCACTCAGATCGTCACGCCGAGCGCTCACTTCTCCGCGCGCCACGAGCACGAGAGACTTGACATTTCGACGATGGGAGACTACGACAGAGGCGGCTGGGGCAACCAGGGCGGCGGCGGCGGCTACAACCAGGGCGGCTACGACCAGGGCGGCGGCGGTTTCGGCGGCGACCGCGGAGGCGACAGGGGCAACTCGTACGGGGGCGCCTGGGGGGGCGGAGGCGGTTCCCGAGGTGGCCGCGGTGGCGGAGGCGGAGGCGGCTTCTCCAACGTGAGACCCGGCGACTGGTCCTGCCCCAACGGATGCGGAAACGTGTTCGCATCCAAGTCCAACTGCTTCCGCTGCGGCGTGCCCAAACCCGAGGGCGCCGGCGACTCGGTGCGTCCCCAGATCTCGCCCGAACCACGATTAATAACCTACGGCCCAGCGCTCGGAAATGCCGAGAAAACGTCCAATCGTCTCCCCAACTGACCAGAACGTCCCCACGACCCGATCTCCCCAGTACGACCAGCAGGGCGGCGACCGCGGCTTCGGCGGCGACCGCGGCGGCGGCGGCGGCGGCTTCGGCGGCGGCTGGAACGATCGCGGCGGCGGCGGCGGCGGCTTCCGCGAGCGCGCCGCCCCGTCCCGCAGGCCGGGTGACTGGGACTGCCCCGCGGGCTGCGGCCTCGTCTTCGCGTCCAAGTCCAACTGCTTCCGATGCGGCGTCGCCAAGCCCGAGGGTGCCGGCGATGACTTCAACGGCGGCGGCGGATACCAAGGCGGCGGCGGATACAACGCCGAGCAGCCGCCTCCCGTCGACAACGCCCCTCCCGTCGACCAGGGCGGCTACTGAGAACTCGGTTGAAAGATGCCGCGTCGGATGAAAAAACCGGCGCGGCGGGCCATCGTCCGTCGTCGTGTGAATTGTTACGTGAATTTGTTACCGTGTGTGTGTGTGTGTGCGTGTTACCGGTGTTGTGTTGTGAATGATGATTTGAATTTCTACTAAGTGACTAAGTGTCCACCGACAAAGAGAGCTACTAAGTGTTGAGGTACAGTCCAAATGGGTCTCACGCCTGCATGGACGCGTTGAGCGCGTAGCTGAGAACCGACCCGGCGCCCAGACCTGCTATGCACGCGAACGACATCTTGACCCCTTCGTCCGCCCGCGTGTGGTGAGGCACCCGCGACGGGCCGTACATCATGCACACCGACGCGAGGTGCCCGTTGGTGAACGCGAGCGCGGCGACGAGAACGAACGGCGCGGCGTCGAACCTGGATAGAAACCTCGGGAAGTTCCATCGGCCCGGGACCACCACGTTGCACGCCAACAGCGGCGGAACCAGGCCCAGCCTCGCCAGCGCACACCCAAACACGCACTTCCCACGTGGCGCGCCCCTTGGGTACACGTTCGCGAAGGCGCGGCCGCAAAAGTCCGCCGCGTTGAAGACCAAGAACAGCGTCGGCACGAATAAATCGCCGAAGAGCCTGGAGTTGGAACGAGCCGCCCGCGACTGGCACGGGGGTGACGTGGCGCCGTTGCGGGCGCTGCACACCGAGCTCGTCACCGCGGGGAACACGCACAGGGTCACCGTGAACGTCAGCGCGACGGCCGCGCGGTAGAACCACCGATCCTCCGGGTCGTTTGTCACGTGTGTGTCGGCTGAACCATCATCCGACGTAAAAGTCATGCCGCTCCTTCCCTCCCTCCCAACACCCGCCCCTCCCTCCTCGTCCTCCCCGTCGCTGTCCCCCCACGGGTCCAGCAGCGGTACCGTGGTCGCGTCGCTGTCCAGCCTCTGGTGCGACGGCCGTGAATGACCCATCGATACAGACGTCCTCGCCTCCCTCTCCGCCGCCGCCGCCCTTCTCCGTTTATAAAACGGCGTCGACTCCAAAAACCAAGTCGCCGCCGCGCACGCAAACACCGTGAACGCCGAGGTGAAGAAGTACGCCGCCGCCTGCGACGCGATGGCCCGCGCCTCCTTGCCGTCCACAGCTGTGTCGGCACCCCCTTCGGCACCCTCGCCCCCCGCCGCGGTGGAGAGGAGCGCGATGATCGCAGTCGCGATGCCCGCGACGGCTTGCCCGGACATGAGCGCCTGGTTGTACACTGGGGGCAGGACGGACGCCAGGGCGAAGCTGCCGCCCTGGACCACCGCCGTGAGCACGCCGAGCACGAGGAGCGTGATGAGGGTGAGCGCCATCGTGGCGTCGCCGCTCATGTGCCTCGCGTAGGTGACGCAACCCGTCAGCGCGAGCCCTCCGGCCATGGCGAAGAGTGGCGCGGGGAGCATGGCCTTGGGCGAGAGCCTGTTCGCGATGCGGGTCACCACCATCGCGTACTGGGCGCACGCGTTGGTGAGCAGGTACGCCATCCCGAAGACGCTCTCGAAGCTGTTGGCCAACGCGGGGGTGAAGGGCGGGGCGAAGAGCCGGACGTCGAAGTAGGCCCGCTCGGTGATGAAGACGTTCCAAGGGAACATGGTGCCAGCTCCCGCGAGGAGGAAGATGAGATAGCACAGCCCCCATCGGTCCCTTGGGTCGTCTTCGCCATCCCCGGACCGCGCATCCTCGCGGTCAGGTTCCGCGTCGGCGTCCCCGAGGAGGTCCACGGTCGACGCGTGTCGCGACATCCCCCCCGGACGCGCCTTCGTTTGAACAAGGTGAGGGGCGTCGAACTGAAAGTTGACGTTTCCTCGGCGCGGCTGGCAAGACGACCACGTAGGCGGGCGAAAACAAGAGGGAGGGTTACCCGGGGCGCACTCTGCGTTGGCACATCGAACATGGCCACCGTCCTTAACTCATCCATCGCGGTCTCGCGCGCGACCCTCGCGCCCCGCGCGGTGCGCGCTCGCACCGTCGCGACCCTCCCCGCGGCGCGCCCCGCCGCATCCTCCTCCTCCGTCGCCACCTCGCTGGCCAAGAGGAAAGGCCTCGCCACCGCCGGCCTCAGGGCCCCGGTCGCGCGCAACGTCGGCGCCGCGCGCCGCGGGGGTCTGGTCGTCCGCGCCGCGGGCGATGACGACAACGTGAGTGCCACTTCCGATACGCGTCATCACCCCGCGATCCTCCCCGAGCGTCGCGGGGCGTCGGCGTCGTCGCCCACCAATTAGCCGAATTTCTATCCGATCGTGCGACGCGCGAATCCATCTTCACGACATGTTCCACGTCCTGACCACCGCTCTCACGTCGTCTACACCCACAGGCTGAATACCCCTTTCTCTACACCCGCGCGGGTGTCATCACCCTCGGCGTGGGCGTCACCGGCGCCGGGTTCGCGCTGTACTACGGCCTCCAGGGTGCCGGGGTAGATCCCATCTGGGCCGGAAACATCGTGCAGCTCACCTTCGTGCTCGGCCTGACGGTGGCGTGGGTCGGTAGCTACGTCAGCCGCGTCATGAACAAGGACATGACATACGTGAAGCAGCTCAAGGACTACGAGGATGCCGTGATGGCCAAGCGACTGGAGGAGCTGCCGGAGGCGGAGCTCGAGAAGATGATGGAGGAGATCAAACGAGTCGACGAAGAACGGGTTTAGTGCGGGCAAATAAACCGTGGCGCAATAACGTCGTTGTCTATAAGATCTTCAATAGCTGTACCTAATACTCCGACGCCTCCCTGTCCCGGTCCCTATTCGCCGCCCACGTCTCCCTGTCGCGCTCGATCCGCCCCGAGATGGCCGGCATGGCGCGCCGGTCCAGGAACGGGTACTCCCCGACCCACGTCCCCGACCTCGGAAAGTACGCCTCACGCACGGCTTCGAACCGAGCGAAGTAACTCTCATCCGACCCGACCACCATCTCCACCTCGTCTCCCTCGACGATCTGCGCGTGCGAACGCTGCAGTGGGACCCGCAGCTCCACCCTCGCACCGCTGTAGTCGCCCACGAGCAAGGACAGCATCCAGCTCTCCCGACTCGGTTTCATTCCCGAACCGTACTCGTCGCGGCCGGAGCGCTCGTCGAAATATCCGGGGCCGGGCGCCGCGTCCCTGGTACCCACGGCGAGAACCCTGGCGCGCCACAGCCCGATGTTCCGCCCCCTGCGCGCCGAGGAGTTGCGACGCGCGGCGAGGGCCACGGGCGCCCACAGGAAGAACGTAGCGGTGGGCACCGCGAGGAGCGCGGTGAGGTTCACCGTCGCGACCAGGCCCACGAGGCTCACGCCTAACCGTTGCACCGCCGTCTCCGGTCCGCCCCAGAAGTACGCGTACTGCTCGCCCGTGGCGCCGATGGGTAGCAAGGACTGGATCTCGCGCTGGGTGAGGAGCGTGACGTCCGGCGGGGGCCCGCCGGGCGGCGCCTGTCGCTCGTCGTCGCGGTAATTGTCGTTTGGTGATGCTGCGCCGGCGGTCCTCGGGTCCCTGTACCCGTCGTCGCGTCCCCGTCTCTCTCTCGGGGGACCGCGGTTGTCGTACGCATCATCGTAGTAGTCATCGCCGTAGTCATCTCTGGGCGCTCGCTCGCCCTCGTAGTCGCGGTCCCGCCAGTCTCGCGCCCACGAGTCGCCGTCGCCCCTGGCGCGAATCTCGGTCGCGGCATTCTTCCCTCGGCGTCTGATGGGTCCGAGGGAGACCGACCTCGATGTGGACGCGCATGACGAGCGGCCGGCGGCGGAAGTGCTCGCGGAAGACGCGTGTCGCGCCGCGGGAGCGGCGGCGGCGGGCCTCGCCACAGCACACGACGACGTGCAACCCGCGTGCATCTCGCTGTGGCGCCTGATACCCTAAGACCTGAGGACAAACTTTGCCAATTAATCATCATCACAGAATCGGGCACCGAGCCGATGCGAGGGGCTCTCCGCGCGGCCGCGTCTCGGCTGGCGTCTCGGACCGCGTCCGCATCGGGACGCACACGCGGCGCAGCCACCGCCAGCACGAGCGCCCCATCGTCGCCGTCCGACCCAAACCTCGACGACGTTCCCACCGATGTCTCAACGCTAGAACCCGGGGCGACGTTCACGCGTACCCGCGCGTTCACCGCCCACGACGTCGCATCCTTCGCCTCCATAACGGGTGACCACAACCCCATACACGTCGACCCGGACGCCGCACGAACCGCCGGGTTCGAGCACGGCCCGGTGGTCCACGGCATGCTCTGCGCGTCCATGTTCGGCGCCATCATCGGGACAAAGTTCCCAGGCGCAGTGTACGCGACGCAATCGCTCGCATTCAGAAAGCCGGTGAGGGTCAACGAACTGGTGCGGGCGGAGGTGGAGGTGACCAAGGTGCGCGGGGGACGGGTGCAGTTCGCGACGAGGGTGGTGAAAGAGGACGGCGGGGACGTGGCGCTGGACGGAGCCGCCATGGCGATGATACGCCGCTCGTAAATTAGACCAACGCGGCGGCATCACACTAGAAGAGTCTTAGCT
>Ga0209631_10005495_pt1 | contig 13402 bp, 4 predicted proteins | sample COG_08_FD_184752 | JGI IMG/M metagenome (GOLD analysis project Ga0209631, IMG submission 184752) | Pelagic Microbial community sample from North Sea - COGITO 998_met_08 (SPAdes) (version 2) | ecosystem: Environmental > Aquatic > Marine > Neritic zone/Coastal water | place: Helgoland, sampling... | reverse complement strand
ATGAAAATAGTAGTTGATAATAGAGAGCATTCGCTTATTAAACTTTTAAAAGCTCTTAATAATGATTACGAATATAACATACCTATAGTTGTAGAAAAAATGGATTTGGGAGATATTGCAATCCATTTTGATGATGAAGAAATTATATTAATGGAGAGAAAGAAACTATCTGATTTAGCTTCCTCTATAAGAGACGGTCGTTATAAAGAACAATCCTATAGATTAAATGGGAATTCTCTCCATAATCATAATATAATGTACATCATCGAGGGAAATATTTGTAGATACAATGGTAAATTTAGTAAGGTAAAGCCTGAGACTTTATATGTTTCCATGTTTTGCCTACAGTATTTTAAAGGGTTCTCGGTGTTCAGAACAATGGACGTTACAGAAACTGCTGAATATATTTTGCGTATTACAAATAAGTTACGGAGAGAAAAGGAAAAATATGGATTTTATCATTCTAAATTTGTTGACAAGCCTAAATCCTATACTAATGTAGTTAAAAAAGTTAAAAAAGACAATATAACTCCGGATAACATAGGAGCGATATTGCTCAGTCAAATACCAGGAGTAAGCAGTAAAACTGCTGAAATTATTATTAATAAATATCAAACAATATTAAATTTACTACAGTGTCTAGAGAAAAATAACAACTGTTTAAATGATCTCACCTACAAAACATCTAAGGGACAAGATAGAAGAATTTCTCAGACAGCTATTAAAAATATTATACAATATTTGTTGTGTAAAAAATCATCTGTTATAAAAATAGATATTTAGTATATATAAGCATGAAGTTAAGTGAAATAGGAATTACGATTGGATATGTTCTAGTTATTTTAGGGTTTTTTTATTTTATAGGTTTAGCCTTAAATACTAAAGAGATTGTTGAAAATTTTGAATCAAAGAACGATGATGTACCTCCTGGAAAAATGGCTGAATTAATTGAAGATTTGAACACCTCGTTAAAAGATGATTTGAATATAGGAAAAAATAGGGCTGCATATCAAGATGCACTTTCACAAATGCATGAAAATGTAAATCTATCTATGTTAAAAACAGTATCTGATACCAAAAGCGCAATTCCTGACGATGATGAACTGCAGAAAATACAAAATCTTAGACAACACCGAGATACTTTGAGTGAATTGGAAGAATTTCTTGACGAGGTAAGAGATTAATTTGTGTTATTAAAAATATAAGTATTTCAATACATAATATTTATAAAATATATATATTATGTCACGACGAGACAAATACTCAGATTATGATAATTATTTAGCAATTAAAATGCGACAACTTAATTGTTGTACCATTAAAGGAGACCAAGGTGATGTGGGACCAATTGGACCGAAAGGATTAAAGGGTGCTCAAGGAGCCACTGGCGCTCAGGGAGCACAAGGACAAAAGGGTGATGCTGGAGATGGTATCGATTTAGCAAATTGGATATTTGCAGTGGATGATCCAATTGACAGCCAAAGTATTTCGACTGCTGTTGCTTCCGGAACCTTTAAAGTCAATAATGGCAATGATCCTAGCTTTAATCAAGTAACCAATATCGAAATTTCCAAAACCGATATTTGCGGAAATGATATGACCAATTGGCTTGCTTTGGCCAATCAAGGAGATACAATTAAATTATTAGATATAACATCTGCAAATAGATATTACTATTATACACTTAATACAACTGATTCTTCCGGGAATTCATTTCTTATGGATGTTAGTGGAATTGCAGGGTTTGCTGGACACATGGAAAAAAACGTGCCCTATATTTTTGATTATGATCGTATAGGAGCCACAGGTGCTCAAGGAGCCACGGGCGCTCAAGGAGAAAAAGGCGATGGTGCTAATTTAGCAAATTGGAAATTCGACAACTCGTCTACCGCGACCTCCGGGGTTTTTTTCGTAAACGATAAACTTGATTCTAGTTTTAATCGAGTAACTAAGATTGAAATCCAATCAATCGATATTTGCGGAAATGATATGAAGGATTGGCTTGCATTGGCGAAAGAAGGGGATACTATTAAATTACAAGATGTCCAAGTTTCAAACAGATACTATTATTATACACTTAAAAATAACGATCCTTCTGGAAATTTATTTATTATGGATGTAAGTGGGATCGCAGGTTTTGATGGTTCAATGAATTCTGGTCCGTATATTTTTGATTATGATAGCGCCGGAAGTGGCCAGGCAGAGGTTGAGGTTGATAAATACTTTTTTAAACAACCCGATGCACCTTCTAATTTAAAAACCAACTTTAGAAGTTCGACTAACCAATATATAGAAATTTCATTTGATATACCAGCTTCAGCTAAGTTAGCAGGAACAGTTTATTCGCCAACCGACCCGACCGTATTTTACACATCAACAAATACAAATGAAAATTGGTTACCAGCAATGAATTATATACAGTTAGATGCATCTTCGACTGCTTTGTCACCAACGGGATGGACAACCTTGTTGGATGCATCATCTAATCCAGCAGCAGATGCTCGTATCACAAGGTTTAATTTATATAATAATCTAACATCTACCTCTACTTCTTTTATTTCAGGCAACTACAATGATCCTAGGACATATACATATATCGATCCTATCAAAATGCAATATGGAGCCACTTACGATTTTAGAATAGCGTATGTAAATAATAGTAAAGTTAATGCAATTACGAACCCTATTAATTTTGCATATACTTCTGCTAGTTTTGGAGCATTTGGACCTTCTCTCGCCCCTACAGCTATAGCTTTTAATTCTACCGATTATAATAATTTAACTTTAAGTGGATCAGGTTCAAATTCAGTCATTGACGCCTCTTTAAACTTTCCATGGTCAAATATTAATCCACCAAATGGTCCACCAGCAGTTGGATATGGTGCAATATGGGATGCAAGTAAAAACTCTTCTTCGACTGGATTTAAACAAGTTGGTGGAAACACCCTTCCGTATTCCAATCAAACCTTTAATTTTAATATTCCAAAAAATAGTACCGATAAAACATTGGAAAATTGGGGACCAAAAACTATTATATCAAGTAAAATTCACCCGGAATATCATTATGTTATAGATTTATCATCAAATTCAGCTAATTCAAGTTACTTTCAAGAAATCATTGATCCGCCCTCTACTTTTGGACCTACTTATGCACCTTCTTCTGTTGTTTCTAGTAAATTAATAAGAATACCAGGAAGAAATAATTATAGTTCATCTGGTTACACGGATTTCATGGGAACTTTATCTGGTGAGCCAATAACAGTTATTAATAAAAGTGGTGGAGTATCACAAGCCCTTACAGTGAGAAGGCGTGACACCTATGCTTCTGTGTCGGGAGTTGATTTTGTTGATGCATCAACCCCAATAACATATACATATATCGATGCAAACGCACATAAAAAATATTATGCAAATTTTGGTGAGCCAGTATCAATTCCAAGTTTTGGATCATCGCCCGTTCAACCAGGTAGTTATATAGGTATTGATTGTAGTGGACAAGAAATAACTAATTTTGAAACACAAATAAGATATAATGTAAGTGCTCAAGTTCCGGCCATTATTGATGCTTCTACAAATTATCAATTTGGTTGGGTAGGTAATTCAAATGATCAGTCACAAACAATTGCATCCCCTCCTTTCTCTCTTACAACTAGCACGGTGAAAGATCTGGATTTGACACTAAATAAAACAGGTTATTATTTAGGCGTGGATGTTAGTAATGTAAAACTTGATGTGAGTTTTAACCAATTACCTGATGTTGGAAATAACACGCCAGCATATGAAAAATATAGATGGAATATTTTACAAAATGCTAAAAAGAACGGTGCTTCTGTCCAGATAACAAGTTTATATTATGAATTTTATCTAGGACATGCGCCCACGCAAGACATATCTATATCTAGTAGTGGACTTTCCGTTAGTACAACAGTGCCAACACTTCCCGGAGTGAATTATTTTGGGTTAAAAAATCCATCAATAATAACTACTGGTAATCAACCAAAAGTAAACGTATCATATACTTTAAACAATCTCAATCCCTTTTGGGCACCACTGTCCGACCCTTTTACAGCATTTAAGTTTTATATTGATCCTAACAATGTAGTAGATGACGATATTATCGGTAGTACTACAAAAAATTGGTCGGATACCGGTACATCAACTTCATATTCATTTAATGAAACATATGGTGTTTCCTGGAATCAAACAAATGCAGGGGACTATAATTCTGTACCATACGCTAGAGCTTTAGGAAGCTCTCCGCAATTCGGCTCTAAAGATTCATCGACTAATACAAATACATTTAGTAATAATATTATAAGAACACCAACAACTATCTCTTATTATAGCAGCACTTTAAATAATAACATAAAATTTGGAACCCAGTCAAAGCCACTGTGGTGGGATTTTGTGTGGAATGATACAAGCGATTTAACGATTAATAGAATAGGATATGTAGGCGGTGGACCAACAGGTAAACTTTTCAATAAACCATCTAGTAATATCAATATCTCTCTTAATAGAGGAGGAGCTCCATCCACATCGACTGCAAATTATGACGCAATTACACCACCCGTAAACGTTGTCAACGATAGCTCCGATCCATGGACATCATACGATCATTCTCAAGCGCTACCTAATAATCAACTTATGATTTCGTCAGGTACTATAATTAGCGGAACCCCTGGTACAAGCATAACAGCATACTTGAACCCATACACTGATTATTCCGGTTATTACAATCAAACACAAAATTATACAAATCAAAATACATCAGGAGATCAAGCACAGAGTTGGAGTTATGGAGCTAATATATTATATGATAGTTCAATAACACCTATAGCAGGAGGTTCCTCGGTATTAATAAAGTGGATAGTTATAGAAGTAGATAATCCTAATACATCTGGTACTAACCAAAATTCTAATTTAGAAATAAAGGATGAAAATGGAAATACATTAAAACTAGGAGAAGATTACTTATTGTTTTATATGGAAAGAAATTTTAATAATACACCTGGTTCTTATACAGTAGAAGGAGTTGGTAGATCTTATACACCATGGATGGATTGTTCAAATAAGAATTTTTCTACTACAAATCTTAAAACGTTTACTACCGCTCAAAGTGCAACACAAAAAGGTACTGGTAATGGAGCATATGACACTACTAATACAACAGGTCATCCTATTAAAAAGTTCGGAGGAACAAATAGAGTTAAACAATATTATAGAATAGGCCTTGTTAATGGATCAGGTAAACATATCTCAAATATAAATTTGACTTATGGATAATAATTTTGTTTATTAAGTAGATTTATTTATAAACAAAATATATATATATGTCAATCAATTATCTAGACACACAAAATCAAGATAATTTATTATTTAAAAAATTTCAAGGGGTAGCTCAAGCTAATATTAATACAGGGACAGCTTTAGTACAATACTCTAGTGAACAAAGAAAGGCTTTGGTTAATGTATTTAATAGTAGTATTTTTCGTAGTGATGTGCCCGTAGATTTATCAGAAAATTATTGGGTTTCAAACTTAGATGCTACTCATGATGTTTCCGCGAGTTTATGGATAGGCAGTGGTTCCACAAATCAAACTGTAGGACAAATGCAAAATATTAGCAAAACACCGATTCCCGGCACAGACTTAGTTTTTTATAAACAGGTTTATTTAGAACCACTTGCAGCTACAAATCAAGCATGGTTTTGTAGAGATCCTTCTAGTGCTGATCCACAAAGTTATTCTATTGAAAATAATCTTTTAAAAGACTCTATTCCATTTTTGTACAACGACAAAGAACCAACAACCTATACTCCTATTGTTTATTATAATGACGCTACACCACCACTGCTAAATTGGGTCCCTCAACAACAAAATGTACCTAACAGTTTAAATTGGGTTTTTGATTCAGCATCAGGAATTTTACAATTTTATCAGAATGACGCAACATTAAATGGTCTTAATATTAATAAAACAGGGTTGGATGCTAGTGGGAATCCTATAGAAGGAAAAAGACCTCGTATATCGTTTATTAAATATCATGGGCTAAAAGGTGCCGGAGGTAGTGGAGGTGGTGGAGGCGGTATTAGTGATGCTTCTTATAACCAATTAGTTCAAGATATTTGTGCAAATACTGTTTTGATTGAAGACATTTCAGGACAATTAAATCGTTATTTATTTGAAATACCAGAAGCACCTACAGACGGATCATTTAATGTAATACAATCACCACATCCTACAATTAAATTACATTGGACAAATCCTACTCAAAAAAGAGCTGCTTTAGATTTTTATCAAAATATTCTTACACTATATCCCAACACCACCAATTATAATGGTCTTTCTGATTTACAAGACCGCATGAATTTTCTTCCTTTTCATAATACATTGAAAATACAACGTAGAAGCAAGGATATCTTTGGTAATGTAAATCCATGGATAAACGTACTAAATCCCGATGATACTACTAGCATCAAAGGTCCTGTAGGTCCAATATTCAAAAATGTAAGCAATGCTGATTTTCAAATTTTAGTTCCGCCCACCACGAGATCGTTTGCAGAGCAAGATATTTCTAACAACAAATATATTAATACAAATAAGTTAGACAGTTCCGATGTCTATCAATTTAGAATCGCATTAACAAATTTGGTTTATGAAGACACTGTTAGTAATGAGGAGAAATGGAATTATCTTTACATTCCAGATGCTAGCGGAGGGGCTACAGGTATAAGCGGAGAATTTATCCAATTGGGCTCCTTTGGACCACCCTATCCTCCAACTAGTATAAATTTTTTCAATACCACATACCAAAGTGCTGATATTTCAGGAAGTACTATAAATAATGCAGATGCTAGTCTTAATACCACGTTTCCCATTACGTTTCCTCCTAGTACATTAGCAGTAAAATATCAGTTTGATTTGTCTGGATCTCCAGCAATAGGTGCTCTTCAACAGCCGGCTAACCAAAATATCACGGTATTTGATGTTTCATTTGTTAGTGATCCTATACAGCAAAATAATTTTCAGTACCCACTACTTTACCAGTCATCACATTGGAATGGTACAACTAACCCAACAGGAAGGTTGACAGAATTAGATGTATATCCAGAGCACACATACGAACTAGATGGATCCTTTTGTATGTATAATATAATTAATAATGGCACAGGTCCACAATTTGATCCTAGTTGTGTACAAATAATAGATGTAAGTTTTACCTCATTGCGACCTACTCGAAGTCAAGCTAACGAAACAACACAAATAACTAGTGAGAAGTATTTTGATCAACAAACTTCTGACACACTTTCATTTACAAATAGTACACTTACTAAAACAACAGCAATAGGCTCAGATGGAACTACCTATAATAATATATATTTTATTAATAATACGGATAGCGGTACCTTTACGTTAGATAATGAATATTATACACAAGATAATAGTGATAATATTATAGGGATAAATGCAGATATTATTCCTTGTAGTAAATATACATTTGATTGTAGTGAAAACAATGCTAATGTTACAGATGTTTCTGTAAATACATTAGGGTTCTCATCAGTTAATCCTGGAATTGACCCAAGCGGAACAACTCTGGATACAAGTAATAACGATTTTAAAATAACAATTTTTAATAATGATATTGGATCTGGACAGAAAAAAGGAGGATATTATACATTTGTTAGAATTGAAGATAATAGTGATACGCAATTCATGGTCGATCAAATTAGATATCCAGATTCTTCAAACAATTCATATCAACCCTATAATATTAAAATTAGACAAGAATATAATACACAGCCTCCTGGTTCAGAAGCATGGATACCTTCAGGTGAAAAAACATTTCCGTTTAGATTAGGGTGGGAGCATACCAATACCTCATTAAATCTAGTTTCAACAAATGTGAATAATCCAAATACAGCACGAGACTTTTTTGGACTTTTTAGACCCATAAGTGATCCCAGTCTCGATATTTCTTTTGATATTTCTAATAGAAATTTATGGTGGAGAGGATCAACGCCAGAGTACACGACTATAAGTACAACCAAACTTTTTTGGAATAAAACTGTTAATAATAGTTATGTTGAATTTGATGAAAAACCCACACCTTGGGCAAGTTTATCAAGTTGGTTACCTAGTCAACCTGTTTCGGAAACCCTAATTATTAATCGCGTGAACGATTTGGGTAGCAGTACACCAAATACAAATAGTTATAGCAGAAAGGGGATTTCCTCTATTACACCGACGCCTATGAATCAATTTAAAATATCTTTAACATATGCCAACAATGTACCACTTGCAAGTCCGCAACCAGCGTATAATGAAACCACCGGTACCCAACCATTAGATATTTCTTTTAATAATCTTTTATTGTTTTGGGATTATACATGGAGAGGCAATACAAGTTGGATTTCAGGCGCAACCTTGAATGGACCAGGCTTAACATCTACATTAGGTTATAATCCTACTGATCTAACTGGAGGCTCAGGGCCGTTTGGAAGCCCATATGATCATACCCAATCCTTATATTATAATCAACTAATGTGGTCTGGTTCTGAACAACCAGGTTCAACATCCGGCGCATTTAGAAATGGGAATTACGGATCAAATAACGAGAACCCATATATCAATTACACATCATATTATGAGAATACCCTTGCTCTGTATTCCACATTAGATGCATCAGGAGATGCTGTATCTATAACTTATTCAAAAGGTGGATCACCTGGAGATTACTATGCAGATTTTGCTATTTCAACTGCCACTGTTATTAGTGGTGTATTTAAATGGATTGTACTGAAAATTCAAAAAACTAGTACCGATCCTAATAAAATTCAGGTTCAGGTATTTGATCCAAATAATAATAAACTAGATTTAGGTAAAGATTACATGCTATTTCTTTGTGAAGAAGGTACACAATTTACAACTGCTAATTCGCAATTTTCTGGAAGAACAGGGTGGAAAGATGCTTCGCGAAAATTTGATACACAAAAAGGAAATGTATCACAAAACACGGATGGTGCTGGAATATATATATCCAACGGCAATGGAAAATTACAACTCTTTTCAACAAATACACAAATCGCTACATTATATTTGAAAATAGGTCTGGCAAATAAAAATAGTACCAATAATACTAATGTATCAAATGTAACAACACAAATTTCATTAGCTTCTGTAACTCATGAGTTTAGTTAATAATATATTATTAACTTTGTATAATATATTATGGCAGACGAAACAACGGATAAAAACAAAGTACAATTGTTATTCAAAGAATTTACAGGAGTTGTGAATTCAAAACAAGATGCTCCTTTCCCACTAGAGGGGTACGCATTCAAAGATTATATTTTAAATGACAATATTTTATCAGATAGTATTCCAGCTACACTACCAAATGGATTGGGATCCGCACAATTGGATGCTTCTAGTAGTATTATAAACGATACATCATTTAATCTAGCTTCTTTTGGATATCCTCAGTTAACATTCCATAAAAAAAGACTACTCCAACCAGCGGTTGTTGGCAGTCTTAGAACATGGTATTTACCAGATGGAAATGGAGGAAGTTTATTAAAAAATGCTATATCTTTTAAATTTGATCCTATTAATAATTCATATAATTATTCGGTTTATCAACAACCCCCCATCGTCTATCCATCTTATTTACCAGTTAATATGTATACAAATCCAACGTTCTGGTTATTTGATTTTAAATCTGGATTTCTGGAATTTTATGCTGAAGATGATAGTAATTTAAACAGCTATACACCGTCTGGAGATATTGACATATCTACACACCCACCATCTATTTCATTTTTTCAATATGTAGGTAACACCGGTGGTGGAGGTGGCGGAGGTGGTACAGATGCCTCATTTAATAATCTTGAAGTATCTGGTAATCTAATCGTTCAAAAAAATAATTTAATGCAAAGTTATACTTCTATTCCATGGACAGAACCTACTGATCTAATACGCGCACCAGCACCATACGATACATATTATATTATAGCAACCGTTGATAAAAACAATGGGTTTGAAAATCCTTTAGGATATTTTACTTTACAATTAGGAATCCAATATAAGCAGGTACTTTCATTTTATGCTGGAATAATCGAAAGTGGTAGTACAACTAGACCCTTTATTAAAATTATATCTAATACAAATCAAGAACCTTCAATTGGATTTCAAGATCTTCAAATTATTGAATGGCCTCAACCATCTACTAGCACAGGGACATATTATTTAGTTACTACATTTAAAACTAACCCTGGAGGAGGATTTATTGACACTTTTAAAGTTAGTTTGACTAATAATAATGGAAATGGAGAAAATATTATTGCAGGAAGTAATCCAGATTGGATGCTAAGAAACGAAGATCCAGACTGGAATGAACTAGGACCACAACCCCCGGCCACCAAAGCTCCATGGACAACAAATCCCTCATATTTGACACAGCCTTTACTACCACCTGCGGAAATAACTGTTCCGCTTACAAATCATGGTGGAGGCCCATATGGTTTAACCACACAGCCTGAATATTTCTTAAACGATGCAGTTTTTGATTCTAGTGGGAGAATTGTAGCTGGTAATGGAACGGGTAAGTTAGATATTGTTGGAAACTTATATGTAGATTTAGATGCTAGTTTTAACCAAAATGTTTTTATTAAAAACCAGTTGCGCGTTTTTGATAATACTAAAATAGATAATGAGTTGACAGTGGGTCAGGATTCTACTTTAAATGGAAATGTATTTCTTAATAATACTTTTGGGAATACAACCATTGATGGCGTAACCTTTATTAAAAATCAATTACAAGTGGGTGAAAGTATTAGGCCTTTAAAGATTGCCGCGCCTTATGATGATTATTTATTACATATTAATGCAAAAACGCCCTTTGGTGCGTTTACTCCGTCTCTTTTGATTGAAGGTCCGCACAGTACTATTTCAGATGCAAGCGCGAATAATACACAGCTAACTATAGATGCTAGCGGAGGTGTAAAATTTTTAACAGATATTGACATGGATTTGAATGACATTTCCAACGTTAATGTTTTTGACGTTTCATCAATTTCAGCAAACGAATTTTTTCAAAAGACTAGCAAATCTAGTATACTGGATTTTTCTAGCGTTGAAATTACATTAACATCATCTTTAAATTATTTTGATGTAGCTAGTATATTGCCAACAACACAAGATATTAGTGCCAATAAGTCTACACAAGCTTCGGCTCTTGTTGAAATTTATTTAGTTATGTATGATACAACTGGATATTCCCCTACAACAGATTATTTAGAATATTTAAAATGCGAAATCTCTGAATTCAGAGGAAATTCTGCTTCAATAAATGTATTATCAGCAGCCAATATACCAAATGGAAATACAGCTAAAATATTAGATTCATTGCGAATATTATATGGACACGATGCTACTATAACATCAGAATATTATGATCCAGGAGCATTATTTCAAATAGGATTAAAAGATTCATATTCTACAGGAACTAAACAACAAAAGTTATTTTATAGAATTTACCAAAATAATCCAATAGATTTGTTAATACCTGCTGGTGGGGGAGCTATTTTAACAGGCCAGTGGCAAATAAGCTTATCAAATACCCCTAATAATTCACCTCAATGGAAAGATAAAACATCTACTCTGCGAAATTATGAAACAACGCATACGATTAATTTAGATTTTAACCCAAACGCGGGTTCAACAGGCGGTACCTTCATTGTAAATGGCGGGGGTAAATTAATGTATGTGAATGACAAAGATACAAAATTTACAAGTAATGTAAAATTTGAGGAGGCAATTATAGGTGATATAAGTTTTAATGATAATGTAGATATTAGCGGAAATTTAGATGTTACTGGAGATATAAGTGGTACAGATTTAACCATTGATAGGATTCAAGTTAGAAAAGCATACGGAGGTGGTTACAATATATTTGGAACCGGTTCTAGTTCAGGTACATATGATCCTAGCGGATTAGTCGTAAAAAATTCAAATGATTCTTTATTTGTTGCAAATGGATGGAACTATGTGCTAGGCGGAGAAAAAGTTATTTTAACATCAGGTACAGTAATAAAAAGGACTTCTGATTTAAGTAACAAAAATTATATTCTAATAGATCCACAGACACAAAGTCCTAACCCCGCTGTACATCTTCATACCGTTAGTAAACCACTACTTTTAGATACATCTGGTTCTACAGTTCAGATTAAGGTAAACTCGGAAATGGTAATGCAATTTCACGAAAATTATAATGAAGATATGGTAGGTCATAATTTTTATAGACCAACCACAGATATTAGCAATATTGTTATAGGGCAATCAATACCAACTGGAACAGAATATATTAATAATAAAATAGGAACCGATGTAAAAGATCAAGATAATGATTCGCAAGTTATGAATCAGGAAGTACCTAGTTATTGGATGGAATCCGGATGGAATGACGATACTATGAGCAAATATGCAAAACAAATAATATTAATGGGGAGTGAACTAAAATTTGATATTTTTAACGCATATATGACTGGGACATGGACGGGCGCTTCTAGTTTTGGAGCATTTCCCCCATATACAACCCAGAATGAGCAAATTGGAAATCTTAATTATCGGGTATGGGATAGTAGTTACAATTCAGTAACTGCATCTCTAGGTGTAATGACAGCATTATATAGAAGAACCAATTCAGATTCCAAGTTGATTCCTGCGGATTATGGACAGAAGGTATCGCTGCCTAGAGATGGATGGCTCACTGGCGTACATTTAGATCGAGCGTTCGGTGTTAATTCATTGGAATATATATTTCAATTGTCTGGAACTGCTGTATTACAGGTAATAACAAGTGGATTAGGTAAGAAAATTGTTTCGGGGTCGTTGCAGAGCATGGATCACATTGTATTAGATACTGTAGATAGTAGTAATCTTGTAAATAAAATAGGCGATGGGTGGCGTATAGATTTAGAACCTAAAAACTGGGTATTTCTTCCGAAAGGAATAGATCTTTCTCAATGTTTAAAGTTGCGTATGGTATCCAATGGTAATGGTGTGACGAGTACTCCCTTCAGTTCTTCAAATAAAGCTAGTATTTTATATGGAGCTATACTAGACAGTGGAAGTTATAGTGAAAATTGGAGTCAAAGTGCGGTGCAAGGGTATATGACTGTTTGGTGTCCTCCACGCCAAGCGTCGCTTTATAAAAATTATTGATACAATAAATTTTCATATTAGTATATATATATAATGCCAGGTTTACCAGATTTTTCATCATCATCTTATACGCGTCGTAGAAGAGAACGCGAATATAATAAACATTGCTGTTGTCCACAAAAACCGGGCGGGGGTGCAACAGGTCCTCAAGGTGCAACAGGTCCTCAAGGTGCAAC
>Ga0209631_10005493_pt1 | contig 13403 bp, 8 predicted proteins | sample COG_08_FD_184752 | JGI IMG/M metagenome (GOLD analysis project Ga0209631, IMG submission 184752) | Pelagic Microbial community sample from North Sea - COGITO 998_met_08 (SPAdes) (version 2) | ecosystem: Environmental > Aquatic > Marine > Neritic zone/Coastal water | place: Helgoland, sampling... | reverse complement strand
GGTTGATGATGTACCTGAGCTTCCTGCTGTTCCCGAAGAACCTGCTGTTGAAGATGTTCCTGATGAACCTGATGTTCCTGAACTACCTGAGGTAGAAGATGTACCTGAGCTACCTGCTGTTCCTGAAGAGCCTGAAGTACCTGATGAACCACTGGTTGATGACGTACCACTTGAACCCGCTGTTCCCGAAGAACCTGCTGTTGAAGAAGTACCTGATGAACCTGATGTTCCTGAAGAACCACTGGTTGATGATGTACCACTTGAACCAGATGTACCTGATGAACCTGAAGTACCTGATGAACCTGAAGTACCTGAACTACCTGAAGTTGATGATGTACCTGAGCTTCCTGCTGTTCCCGAAGAACCTGCTGTAGAAGATGTACCTGAACTTCCAGATGTTCCTGAAGAACCTGAAGTTGATGATGTACCGCTTGAACCTGCTGTTCCTGAAGAACCTGATGTACCTGAAGAGCCTGAAGTACCTGATGAACCACTGGTTGATGACGTACCACTTGAACCCGCTGTTCCAGATGAACCTGCTGTGGATGAAGTACCTGATGAGCCTGATGTACCTGAAGAACCACTGGTTGATGATGTACCGCTTGAACCTGCTGTTCCTGAAGAACCTGATGTACCATTTGAACCTGAAGTTCCTGAAGAACCATCTGCACCTGTTGTTCCTGAAGAACCACTAGTACCTGATGTACCTGATCCTGTTGATGTACCTGAACCACCGCCATCACCTGATGTACCAGTTGTACCAGTTGTACCTGAAGAACCACTAGTAGACGATGTACCTGATGAGTTGCTTACTCCTGCAACACCTGAGGTACCAGCACTACCTGTTGAGCCTGAAGTACCTGAAGATCCACTTGTTGATGATGTACCGGATGAATTACTTGCTCCAGTAACACCTGAAGTACCTGCACTACCGCTTGAACCTGAAGTACCTGAGCTACCTGAAGTTCCTGAAGTGTCACTTGTACCTGATGAACCTACTGTACCAGCTGTACCTGTAGTACCACTTGAACCATTTGAACCTGAAGTACCTGAGCTACCTGAAGTTGTTGATTCAGCGCTTGTTCCTGAAGAACCTACTGTACCAGCTGTACCTGAAGATCCATTTGAACCTGAAGAACCTGAAGTTCCTGAAGAACCTGAAGTTTTACTTTCTCCTGATGTACCTGAACTACCTGCTGTTCCTGTTGTTCCTGATATTCCGTTTGAACCACTTGTACCTGATGAACCTGTTGTTCCTGAAGTTGAACTTTCACCTGAAGTACCTGAAGTACTTGAAACTCCATTTGTACCTGATGTACCCGCATCTGGGTCTCCTGAAGTACCTGAGCTACCTGCACTACCAGTTGTACCACTTGTGTCTGAGGTACCTGAAGTACCTGAATTTCCTACTGTACCTGAGGTACCACTATTTCCTGTTGATCCTGAAGTTCCTGCTGAACCTGAAGTACCTGATGTATCACTTGTACCTGATGAACCTGCTGTACCTCCAGTACCAGTTGTACCTGAACTACCATTTGATCCACTTGTACCTGAGCTACCTGAAGTTGTTGATTCTGCGCTTGTACCACTAGAACCTGCTGTACCTACTGTACCTGAAGTACCATTACTTCCTGATGAACCTGAAGAACCTGCTGTTCCTGAAGTTTTACTTTCTCCTGATGTACCTGAACTACCTGCTGTTCCTGTACTACCACTTGTCCCGTTTGAACCTGATGTTCCGGATGAACCCGCTGTACCTGAAGTACTTGATTCACCTGAAGTACCTGAAGTACTTGAAACTCCATTTGTACCTGAAGTACCTGCATCTGCATCTCCTGAAGTACCTGAAGTACCTGCTGAACCAGTTGTTCCTGATGTATCTGAAGTACCAGATGAACCTGAAACACCTACAGTACCTGAGGTACCACTATTTCCTGTTGATCCTGAAGTTCCTGCTGAACCTGAAGTTCCTGAAGTGTCTGAGGTTCCTGAGCTACCTGCTGTACCTGCTGTACCTGTAGTACCACTTGAACCATTTGAACCACTTGTACCAGATGAACCTGAGGTGGTTGAAGCAGCACTTGTACCGCTTGAACCTACTGTACCAGCTGTACCTGAGGATCCATTTGAACCTGAAGAGCCTGAAGAGCCTGAAGTTCCTGAAGTGTCTGAGGTTCCTGAGCTACCTGAACTACCTGCTGTTCCTGTACTACCACTTGTCCCGTTTGAACCACTTGTTCCTGAACTACCAGCAGTACCTGAAGTTGAACTTTCACCTGAAGTACCTGAAGTACTTGAAACTCCATTTGTACCCGATGTTCCAGCATCTGCATCTCCTGAAGTACCTGAAGTACCTGCTGAACCTGTTGTTCCTGATGTATCACTTGTACCTGATGAACCAGAGTTACCTACTGTACCTGAGGTACCACTATTTCCTGTTGATCCTGAAGTTCCTGCTGAACCTGAAGTACCACTTGTATCACTTGTACCTGATGAGCCAGAGTTACCTGCTGTACCTGAAGAACCTGCAGTACCATTTGAACCTGAAGAGTTTGAAGTACCTGAAGTACCACTTTCACCTGCTGTACCTGAAGTACTTGAAGCACCAGAAGTACCTGAGGTTCCACTTATACCATCTGTACCCGAAGTACCTAGTGAAGCTGCTCCTGAAGTACCTGAAGTACCTGCTGAACCTGTTGTTCCTGATGTATCTGAAGTACCTGATGAACCAGAGTTACCTACTGTACCTGATGTACCACTATTTCCTGTTGATCCTGAAGTTCCTGCTGAACCTGAAGTACCACTTGTATCACTTGTTCCTGAAGTTGATGAGGCACCTGCTGTACCTGATGAACCTGCTGTACCTGATGAACCTGAAGTTCCTGATGAACCTGAAGTACCACTTTCACCTGCTGTACCTGAAGTACTTGAAGCACCAGAAGTACCTGATGTACCTGAAATACCATTTGTACCCGAAGTACCTAGTGAAGCTGCTCCTGAAGTACCTGAAGTACCTGCTGAACCTGTTGTTCCTGATGTATCGGATGTGCCTGAAGTACTACTTCCACCTGCTGTACCTGAAGTACCTTCTATACCATTTGTACCAGAAGTACCACTGTTTCCTGTTGTTCCTGAAGTATCACTTGTACCAGATGTACCTGACTCACCTGCTGTACCTGATGTACCATTATCTGCGGAAGTACCGGCTGTACCTGATGAAGTAAAGCCTGATGTACCAGATGAACCATCTGTACCTGAACCACCAGAAGTACCGGAAGTTCCGGTTGCAGTTGTTCCTGAAGTACCATTAGTCACTACACCTGAGGTACCAGAACTACCTATAAAACCTGCACCTGATGTACCTGATGTACCTGTACCTGAGGTACCTGAAGTACCATCACTACTATCACCTGAAGTACCTGATGAACCATCTGTACCAGAAGTACCATTTGCACCTGAAGTACCTGCTGTACCTCCTGTTCCTGATGCTGCTGAAGTACCTGATGTACCTGCTGTACCTGAACCACCACCGGCAGCTTCAACCATTAATAAGAAGGGAGGAGTACCTGATAAACTAAATATACCTATAGATTGGGTTGTTTCTATCCAAGAACCTTGTAATAAAACATCACCACCATCTACTCTTGATAAGACTAAATATTCTTCTAGTGCAGGAGCATTAAATGTTCCTGTTGATACACCAGTACCTGAAGCAGAACCTACTACAGGGTTGCCAATTTCATCATTTGTTGTATTAGTAACAGTTAAATTACCTGAAGATAGTGTAATTGTAAGGGTATTAGCATCAGGAGCTGTTGCTGTTAATGTTGTTACTCCTGCACTTGTTGCTGCTGAATTTATATCAGAAGCTATTTGAGTTGAAGTCGCATATGGTAAACCAGAGAAAACAGCATCTGCTGTAGTTGGATTAACACTAAATGTTGTTCCTCCTGCTGTAATACTAAATTCACCCGCAGCTGAAGGGTAAGAACCAGTTCCACCTGCTGTACTTTGTAATACTGCTGCTACGAAACCATAAGTTAAACTACCTACAGCCCCTCCTGTACCTGCAGCTCCTGCTGTAGTGGTAGAACCACCACCTCCACCTTGTTGATTAATAGAAGCTGTTGTATAAGTAGTAGAAGTTGAATTATTAACTTCACTTACTATTTGAGATAAAGTTAAAGTACTACCACCAGCATCTACTGGGATTACTTCAATATCATTAATTATAAGATTGTCTGTAGTTTCATCAAATGTAGGACCATCTACACTACCTGTAACTGATGTTCCTGTAGGATTAGTTAATTGGAAAAATTTAGGATCCCCATCAGCACTGCTAGTTGAATAACTACCATCACTTCCACTTAAATGCCATGTTGAACCAATTTCACCTAAAACTAAATTTTCTGGGGTAGCAAAATTAGTAATAATTTTGTTATAAGGACGAACATTAACATTATTTCCTCCAAAAATATCAGAAACAATACCAATTACTGTATCACCATCTTCTGCTGGGATTAATCTATAAGGGGTTACAGGAGTACCTAGTACAGAACCTGTTATCGTTACTAAATCTCCTATTTCTACACTACCTGTATTATCAGGGTAAAAAGTAAATCTTTCAAATGGCTCATAAACATTAAAATAAGTTTGAATTGCATTTACTGCTGTAGTGTTAGAAAATTCACTTAACTTATTAATTGCAAAAGTAGCCTGGTCATTATCACTAACTTCAAAAATAACTACTTGGTCACCACCACTTACAGTATTATTTCTATCACTTCTAGTTCTAGCAAGAGTCATACCAACATCCTCTATAGAACATGATACAACTGTATCAGTTTTGAGAGTTATTTCAGTAATAGTATAAATTTTAGAACCATCAGTAGTAGATACCCAATCACCTACTTTAATATCTCTACCGGTGTATTGACCACCTACATTTAAACCTAAAGAATCTCTTACACTTGCATCACCAATAGTTTGAGTACCAATACTATCAATAATAATATCATAAGATATGAATTTATCAGATCCATTAGGACCTAAACCTGTTTGATCATTAATTCCATATTTATCTTTCCCAACAGCATTACCATTTAAAGTACCTACTAGGGAAATAGGTGGATTTTCAGGATTATATACGGCCATCTATTTTTTTTGCTTTAATTCGTGTGATTAATCTATTATAAATATTAAAAAAAGCCCCTCAAATGAGGAGCTTTATTTATTTTTTTTTAGTGATTTTATACGAATGAAAATACTAAAACACAATGTATATTTACTGGGGTAAATCCTCCTAATCTTACACCACCATAGTTAGCAGGTGTTAAATCAAATTTATATTCACTATCAGTACTAAAGGCACTAAAGAAATTATTTGATGCTTGATTTGAAGCTATCGTTGAAGTAAATCCTTGTCCTAAATTATAACTATTTGAACCTAAACCAAATGTAGTAACAGCATAAGTATCATTAGGAGCATTATAAAAATATCCTGTCACAGATGTTGGTGGTTGTGATTCTGATGGGAAATCAAATACTACATTTGTAATACTATTAACAGTAATATTCATACTATCCGTAGTATAACCTCCATCAGTTATTTGTCCTGTATTAGCACCTGAACCATCTGGGATACTAGCAGCAGTATAATCTACTCTAAAAGCGTAGGCTTTACCACCACCTCCACCACCTCCAGAACCAGAAGTTCCTGAAGTACCATCATTTCCAGTAGCACCTGAAGTTCCAGCAGATCCTGAAGTTCCTGAACTGCCTGAACCTGAAGTTCCTGAAGTACCAACACCACCAGTACCTGATGTACCTGCGGGGCCTGAAGTTCCTGAAGTACCAACACCACCAGTACCTGATGTACCTGCGGGGCCTGAAGTTCCTGAAGTACCAATACCAGATGTACCTGAAGAACCAGCATCACCTTGAGCGCCTGATGTACCTGATGAACCATTTGCACCTGAAGTACCTGAAGTTAAACCTGGGGCTGAAGTACCTGAAGTACCATCATCACCTGAAGTACCTGATGTACCTTCACCACCCGTAGCACCTGCTAAATTAACATCAAATGCACTATATGTTCCTGAACCAGATAATACTGTTGGAGCATTAAATGTAAGAAGACCTGTTGCTGAGTTATAAGCTGTAACTTCACTAATTTGATAATTAGCTCCATTAACAGCAATTAAAGCTTGTTGAGCTACTGACCAATTTAATCCTGTGGCTATTGTAAGTGTCCCACTACCACCTAATGTAAAAGTAGATCCTGATGTTGATTGATATCTATCTCCATTAGCGCCTGCAACTCCTGAAGTTCCTGATGTACCATCATCTCCAGCACCACCAGCAGCACCTGAAGTTCCTGATGTACCATCTCCTGAAGTTCCTGATGTACCATTATCTCCAGCACCACCAGCAGCACCTGAAGTTCCTGATGAACCATTTGCGCCTGAGGTACCTGAAGTTATACCTGGGGCTGAAGTACCTGAAGTACCATCACCTGAGGTTCCTGAAGTACCAGTAATACCTGTACCTGAAGTACCGTCTACACCTGAAGTACCAGCTGTACCATCACCTGAGGTTCCTGAAGTACCAGTAATACCTGTACCTGAAGTACCGTCTGCGCCTGCAGCACCAGTAGTACCTGAAGTACCATCACCTGAGGTTCCTGAGGTACCTGTTACACCTGTACCTGAAGTACCATCTGCACCCGAAGTACCTGAGGTACCAGCACCTCCGCCTCCACCACCTGAAGTACCAGAAGTACCCGTACCTGAAGTACCTGATGAACCATTTGCACCGGTATTACCTGAAGTACCTGAGGTACCACTACCGCCACCTCCACCACCAGTATCTACTGGTGATATAGAGCCATCTGAGAATCTATAATAAAGTTTTCCGGAGTCAGCACTGTTGGAGAAAATAGCTACAACTCCTGATTGTGGAGTTTCTATCCCTGATGTGCCAGTATTTGAAATATTAATTTGAGCCACTTGTACGTACGTTTATGTATAAATATTATATTTTTTTGTTAGGTTGTGAAAACATCACCTATTTCTAGGATACCATCTATATTAATTGTTCCCTCATTAACAAATTTACTTTCCATTCTTAATAAACCATGTGAATACACAGTTTCACTTCCAAAGGTAACACCAATACCACTAGTTATGTTAATAACACCTTGGTTAAATACTTCAAAAGCATATGAGTTTTGGTTAGTAGGGACAGTTTTTGTTTCTCCAGGGAATACTACCCTAGGGAATGTTGAACCAACTAATTGATTAGAGGCAGCATAAGAAGTTACTGCTACATTATCTAAAAATCTTACGTTACTCATCTGTGTTTATTCTTTTTCGTGTATTAACATTTTCTGCTAATCTATCTCTTGGAGCTCCAGAACCTCCTACGGGTGGAGCGACTTGAGGATTAGGTTCAAATACCTCTGGGTTAGAAGTAGTTTCCATTGAGAAAATTATTTTCGATTTTGAATTAAATTTCTTAACTGAAGCTAAGTCTTTTTGGATTATATCCGGTATTATATACCCATACATATTGATAGTAAAGTTACTCCTAACAACTCTTTCTTCACCTTGAGCTAATTGGTTGGCATTTGTAAAACCATCTATCATTGCTTTAAATTTAAAGCGTTCAGGATCACCCCAATATGAATCAGAAGCGTAATTTATGGCTTCAACTATTTTATTTAGTTGATCCATATAATAGGTTTGGATAATAACACTATATTGTATAGTTACATAATCTGGGACTACATTAGCTATAAATTGTTTAGTTTGAACTCTATTATTTAATACATTAAAATTAGAGTAGAAATTTTTATCATTATAAGTTTTTTGCCAGCTAGTATATAAATTAGGCATATTAGCATCTAATTTATTAGCTATATTTCTATTTTTTGAAATTGAATCTCTTTTAACAGCTATAATAGGCATCATAATAGCACCTTTTTTATCCCTATAAAAACCATCTTTTTGAAAAGATTTCCATCTTTCTGGGTTTCCATATATAATAGGTACTGCTATACGTTCATCATTCTGGTATACGAATGGTTTAATTATATTATTAAAGTAATAAAATACAGATTCATCTATATCTTCTAAACCTACTGAGAATTGCTTATAACTATCTCCTTTACGAGACATTTGTTCTGAGCGATTAAATGGTATACCTGCCTGATTAATATCAGGGTCAACCGAGTACTTATTAGGACCATTAGGGTTACCCATAGTAGAATCAAAAGGGGTTATTAGACCTTCGCTTATTTCTCTTTGAGATTTTGGTACTGGTTTTCTATTATTTTTAGCCATTAAAATCTTTCTTTAAATGGTGATAATGCTAATTTATCAGCAGGTACATAATGTGTGTTACAAATAATTGATAAATTACCACCAAAATTAGCTAAATCAGTTTCATTTAATGCATTATTACCATTAGAATCTAATTGTGGATAAGAAGGGTCTTTACCTACAAAATATTGGTTAGCATTTGTACTATCTACCTCATAATACCCTTCGTTATATAATATAATATCACCTACTTCAGGTACTAAATCAGCACCATATACATTATTAAACTGCCAATCTTTATTAAAACATTCATTTCGAGATAATAAATCATCTCTTAAGAATTTAAATACAATATTCCAATTAAAGTCTACACCTAACCCATTTTCTGGGTATTGTTGGTCGCTTCTTTCAATTAAACAATTTAATTGTACAGGAGGGTGAAAATATTTACCTTTAGAAGATTCTCCATAGATATTTACTTTAGTTTCTCCTAAATCATATTTGTAGTAAACACATTGTTGAGAAATAATGTTACCCATTAATTCTCTATTAATATGTCTAAAAAAACTTATATCTCTTGCTTCTCCAAATAATGCCATTATCCTACGTAAATTGTCATTGGTACTTTATCTAATTCACTCATACGAGCATCTGATTCAGCTGAACGTCTTTCTAATAAAGATTGGCGGGAAGTTTGATCAAAATATTCTCTTAATCTATCAATTAATTTGTTTTTATCCGCTTCAGCTGAAGATAATAGATCGGCTTGATTTAATGTTACTTCTGCTCCTGGGATTGGGACTTGTGTATATTTACCCCTAACATAACCTAACATTTCTTTAGCTAATGCCAATGTATATTCAAATATCCAAGCTCTACCTACAGAGTTAATACTGTCATAATCTACATTTCTGTAAGGAACTTGGGAAATATTAGATATTTTTTTAGGATTAACATCTATACTAACACAAAATTCATCTGATTTAAGCATATACTCAAACCAAATTCTACCACCAGTATCATTAGCATCTGGAATAGGGAATATTCTTAATTTGTTATTGATTAATTGGAATGTATAATTTGAAAATAATACATCTCTATACATTTCAACTTGTTGAATAGCTTGCATATCATAACTAAGAGGCATCATTAAGAAACTATTAGCTCCATAAGCAGTATAACCTGCTGTATCACCAAACATTGCTATTGCAGTTCCATTATAGCCCATATCTCCTAAGAATTGAAAAGATGGAGGTAATGGTTCATAAAATACTCTCATGATTTCAACATCACTACCAGTTAATCCTACTGAGGAAGCCCATTCATTTAAATCATAATCTTGAACTGATTGAGTTACAGCTACTGAACCACTATACCAATCTACATTACCTCCAACACCAGCCCAAGTTCCATATTGTTGGGACAGATTAATAATAGGTTGTAAATTAGGTGTAATTTGAGCATTAGCAAAATCAACATTAGTTTCTTCGTATGAATAATTAGATCCTTCTATAGATAAATAATCTTCTCTTTGTTTATAAGCAAATAATTCGTTAGAATAAACTGTTACTGCTTCTTCAAAAGCAGCATAAAAGTTAATATTTTGTAATTCAACATTTTCAATAGGATAGCCTAATCGTAAAGCACAAAATTTTGCTACTTTATCTGCATCAGTTTGAAAATCAGGATTAAAATCATAAAAACCAAATGGAGTATCTCCAGGAGAAAATGATGATGAACCAGGCCAAATAGGAATGTTTGCCATTGTATTTTATTTTTATATTAAGATGAAGCTACAACGTATTCAATTTGAATACTACCTGTATAACTAGCATCACTACTATCTCCTGCCATTGCTTTAATTTCATTCATATAATCGAAAGATGCTGTAACAGATGATGATACTTCAAAGGCATCATTACTTAAAATAAGTGATTGACCCGGGTCAACTTTAAATGTTACTGATTCATCATTAGTTTTAATACAAAATATGCTTGCAAATTTATCACTATCTGGTAGGTTAGTTATTCTAATATATTTTACATTAGAATTAACAAATGAACCAGGAGTAAGAGATTTTTTATCAGGGACAAATCCTATAATACCAATACCACCTTCAGTTAAAGATCCAGAATTCCATTGGTAATCAATAACCTCCGTTCTTGTTACATAATTTTTAATCCCACATACAGTAAATGTATTGAATGAATTTTGTACATTAAAATTAGGCAGAATAATAGATTCCTGTATAGTTACATCTAAACAGCCAGTAGCTGGGGTTTTTGGAGGACAATTTGCCATGTGTAGTTTTAGTTATAAATATTAGAAAAGATATTATTATTTACGTTTTCTAATAGAACCTGAGGTGCCTAAGCTCATTCCTTTTTCTTCTGCTTCATTATATAAACTAATTAAATCTTCTACAATTGAATCTCTATGATTAGCAGTTAATGTAATAGCACATAAATCTTTTACTCTACGAGCAGCTGAATATAAAAATTTAAATCCGGATTCTTTTTTAGATTTTAAATCTGTTTGGTGTGCATCACCACATATTATCATTTTTGATCGTAAACCCAAACGTGTTACAATCATTTCCATTTGTTCATGTGTAACGTTTTGAGCCTCGTCTACAATTACACATGAATTTAAAAATGTTCTACCACGCATAAAAGATACAGGAACGATTTCTATTTTACCTTCTTCAATAAGTTTTTCGATTTTAACCTTATCATAAAGTGCAAACATATTTTGATAAATAGGTTGTACCCATGGGTCCATTTTTTCGCGAAGATCACCCGGTAAAAACCCGATTTCCTCCTTACTCACAGTAGGTCGTGTAATAATAATTTTTTCAATTTCTCTCATGAATAATTTTTCGAGAGCAATTTGACAAGCTAATAAGGTTTTACCTGAACCTGCTGAGCCTCCTAATAGTGTAACTGTATTTGTTAAGATTTTTGCTTTGGCTTCTTTTTGTTCCTCGTTTAACTTAATTTTAAATTTGATTGGATTTTTAGGCTTTCGCTTTTCGCGGAAAACCTCATCGTTATGATGATTAGTTGCCATAAAGTAATAACGTTTAGTTGTTTATTATACATATGAAAAAAAAGAGCCCCACTTACGTGGGGCTCAATCATTTCTATGGTCTTACTCTATTATAGAGTGTTCAATCCGTTTACGTAGATCTTACCGTAGAATTCTGGTCTTAACATTTTCTTCGCGTAGCGAGTCAATAGACCTTTTCTTGGTACGAATGTATCTGGATCGTATACCAAAGGAGTCATGATTAATGGAATGTATGGAGCGAATACCGCACCAGCTTCCAAGAATTGAGTACCTCTGTAACCTAACAAGATAGTGTTTTCTGTCATGTATGGGTTTTTGTATACTTTGTAACGACCGTTCAATTGACCAGCTTTCTGGATACCGAACGCGTATTCCATTTTTTCAGCATCTGAGTTATCAGCTGCGAATCCAGGAATACTTTCCAAGATAGTAGATACAGTTGGAGAAACTACCATGAAATTAGCACCACCTCTTAAGGTTAATCTGTGAATTTCGTTTGATAATTTGTTTACTTTAGTACCTAAAGTTTGGAACCACTGACCTTGAGTGTTGTAGAAACCACCGTTACCAGCACCTTTCTGAGTGAAATCATCACCAGAAACGTAGAACTCGTTACCGTTAGCTGACCAGTACTCAGTACCAGCTGCAGCATCTTGGATCAACATAGCTAAGATCTCAGAATCAATTTCCAAAGAAATGTACTCAGAGAGGATGTTTGTTACCTCAGCTTCAGCATCTAATGCTTGGTAAGCATTTAAATCCTGAGCGAATTCTGGAGTCCATACAGCCTTCAATTTTCTTGTTTTAGCAACAAGAGCAACTGAACGCATTTCAATGTTAATTTCTGGGATATTAGATGTGTTTTGGAAATCACCTAATGTGTTATCCGCAGGTTGTTGTGAGTAGTATAAATCACAAGCTACAGCAGCATTACCAGCAGAAGCAGAAACGAATAGATATACGTTTGTTCCATCAGCGTAGTTATAAGCATTAGCTTGAGAAACAACTCCAGCAGCAGAAGCAGCAAAGCTTCTTACAGCTTCAACATCAGCAACACCGTTACCTACAGCTGTAATATTAGCTTGAGAGATTGTTACTTGAGCAACTTCACCAGCAGCAACAGAAGCAGATAGGTTCGAATCGAAACCTACATCTTTCCAAGAAGCAGAAGTGAAAGCAGCAGCGATTGCAGGAGCAGATTGAGATGGTAATGAGTAACCAAATCTACCTGGACCGTATAAACCGTTACCAGCAGCACCGTCAGTTTGGAATGGGTACAAACCTGTGTTTGTAGTACCATAAACTGAAGAATCAGCTGCAAAATCAGTTGGAGCAGTACCTGTATCTACATTCTTGATATCTCCATATTGGAAATCCAAATAGAATACTAGACCAGAAGGCAAGTTCATAGGCTGTACAGAAACGAATTCCTGAGCAGCGATCTGACCAAATACCTTTCTTACCAATGGTAAGGCGATACCAGCCCACTGTGCACCAGCACCAGCTTGATTAGAGAAGCTATTACCAATAGCACCTGGAGTAGATAAACCACCGTCCTGAGAGATCTCAGTTACTAATTGCTTAGCTTGGTTTTCGAGGATCATTGACATGCTGTTTTTCTGGCTCTCGTGACCGAGACCTTCTAACAAACCTGTCTTGTCCCATTTGTTGGCTAATTTAGCCGCATCTGACTGTAAGTTTTTCCAACTTCCAGCAGACTCATTCAAAAGAGAATTTAATTGTGACATTTGTCTAAAATTTAAATATTAATTATTATTTTAAACCTGCAAGTTTCTGCCATCTAGCTACCTGTGGATCAATTTCCATGATAGGAGCTTTGGCGGCAACGCCTGCTGGTTTAGAAGCTGAACCTAATGATTCTTTAATTGTAGTTCTAGGTGTGTTAGCAACCATCCCTTCGTTTAAAGTTTCAAAAATAAGTTTTACTTCTTTTACATTTGATGCTTTATCAAATGCTTCTAGAACTTTCACTTTCTGAGCTTCTTTTAAGTT
>Ga0209631_10005489_pt1 | contig 13411 bp, 13 predicted proteins | sample COG_08_FD_184752 | JGI IMG/M metagenome (GOLD analysis project Ga0209631, IMG submission 184752) | Pelagic Microbial community sample from North Sea - COGITO 998_met_08 (SPAdes) (version 2) | ecosystem: Environmental > Aquatic > Marine > Neritic zone/Coastal water | place: Helgoland, sampling... | reverse complement strand
GCCATAATAAAACATGCAAGTGCTGTTGCTAATATAGTAGCTGTATAAACTGCGCCGAAATCAAAGAAACCTTTTTCGGGTCCGGCAAATTCTCCCGACAGTATAAATGGATTTAAAAACATTATATAAGCCATAGTTAAGAAAGTTGTAGTTCCAGCTATTACTTCTGTTTTAAAATCTGTTTTGTGTTTTTTATAATTGAAATAATTTTCAAGCATTTGTCCTCCTAATGAGTGTTTGATATTTGATTCTTTTTATAAATACCCATTAAAACTCCTCTTTATTCACAAATTTCAACTCAGAAGTTTATAATTATGCCATAATTTAAGCGTTATACTCAGATTATGAGAATATTTAAAATATTTTTAATTACATCTATCACACTTTTAATGATCACAGGGTGTCAAACTATTAAAGAAAAAACAGATAGTATTGTTGAAAAAGAAAATGAAAAACTAAGTAAGTACATAAGCAAACCAGCAAGTGTTTTACAAATGGACTTAGGAAAACCTGATGAAGATTTTAAAAATGCAAAAGGAAATTCTGAATTAATATATAATACCAAGAAATACGGAATTCCTTGTGAGAGAAGATTTGAGATTAATCCTCAAAATATTGTAATTGGATTTGTGTCTAACGGTTGTTTTTAATTAGGTACTTGCGAGGAATTAATCCCCGCAAGTAAGGTAAACTTATTTAATTTCTATAAGCTTTTTCTTTTTATGTTCAGGAATGATTCTTTCACAAGATATTGTTAAAAGACCATCTTTAAGCTCTGCACCATTTACTTTTACATCATCGGCAATAGTGAATGATCTTGCAAATTGTCTTTGAGAAATACCTTTGTGAATAATTTTTCCATTAACATCGTTATTTTCTGATTTATTAACTTGTTTAGTTCTTACAGTTAATAAATTATCCTCAAACTCAACCTCTACATCTTTTTTATTAAAACCGGCTAAAGCAACTTCTATCGCATAGTTATCCTTTCCAGTTTTTCTAATATTGTAAGGTGGATAATTTGACTGCATTGTCAAATTTCCATTACCAAGCATATTTTCAAATTGATCAAACATATCGTCAAAACCAATTGAAAAAGGTCTTAGAGAGTTAAATATAGATAGATCCTTACTTGTCATAATATTCTCCTTTTTTGTTAAGCAAGTTTATTTTATGCAAGCCCCATTAGGCGACTTACACCTTTTTATTTAGGAATTAGTTTTAATATTTCAAGATAGAAATTATTATATTTTTTTTGATATTTTTAATGCAAAAGCATAATCTATTGCAATTTCTTCAATAGCGCCATCTCGACCAGATTTACCACCATGACCTGCATTCATCTCTGTTTTTAAAAGAAGCAAATTATTATCAGTTTTATAGTCACGCAATTTTGCTGTGAATTTTGCAGGTTCATCAAACAAAACTCTGTTATCACTCAAACTAGTAGTAATTAATATATTAGGATAATCCATTTTCTTAATATTATTATACGGAGCATAAGAGAAAATATAATCAAAATGTTCTTTGTTGTCCTTAGCGTTACCAAATTCATCAAATTCTCCTACGGTTAGAGGAAGTGAGTGATCAAGATTAGTAGTTAATGAGTCCACGAATGGTACGGCCATAACAATTCCTAAAAATAATTCTGGAGCTTGATTAACAACTGCACCCATTAATAAACCACCTGCAGATCCACCCATACCAATTATTTTTCCTTTTGAGGTATAGTTGTTCTCAATCAAGTATTTTGCTGCATAGATATAATCTTCAAATGTATTTTTTTTATTTGTAAGCTTTCCTTCCTTCCACCATTTCATCCCTTTTTCCATGCCACCTCTTATATGTGCGGTTGCCCATATTATATCTCTGTCTATTAAACTTAATCTTGTAGAAGAAAAGCTTGGACTCATAGAACTACCGTATGAGCCATATCCATATAACAATAAGTTCGCTGAACCATTAATTTTTGTTTTTTTGTGTCTGGTAATTGTTAAAGGAACCAATCTACCATCATGTGATTTATATTCTATTCTCTCAACAATATAATCATTTGGATTGTGTCCAGAGGGAATTTCTTGTTCTTTAACAAGTTTTTTTGATTTTGTTGCTAGATTATAAAGATATACTCTTGAAGGTGTTTTAGGTGATGAGTATCCTAAATAAATATTATTAGTATTTCTGTCTTTTTGAGTTAAAGAAATACCTGGTACATAAACTTTTTCATCAGAAAAAATTAATTCTTCCTCTTTTCCTGTAGAAATATTCTTAACAAAAAGTTTATCTAAAGCATCCGAAGTTTCTGATCGAATAATCCAGTCTTTTAAAAAAGTACATCCACCAATTAAAACCTCATCCTTAGAAGCAATATAAATTTCCCAATTTTGATTTTCAAGACTATCGGAAACATCAATTTTAAAATCCTCAGCATTTTTATTTGTATGATTATAAAATTTACCATCCCATGAGCTAACAGAATACAAAACTCCTTTTTCTCGTTTAATTATTAATTTAGGACTTGGATTTTCTTCATTAACATTAAAATAATATTGCTCAGAGGTATTGTGATCTGAAGTATTTATAAAATAATATTTTTCATCTGAACTTAAACCTATACTGACAGTGAATGCTTCACTTTTTTCTTCAAAAATTAATTGATCACTATCTTTGAAGTTTCCAATTTCATGTCTATAAATTTTTCTAGCTCTATGATTTTCATCAAGTTTCGAATAAAAAATATATTTGTCATCTAAACTAAAAGTAATACCCCCAGATGTTTCTGGTATTTCTTTTGAGATAATTTTTTTTGTTTTAATATCCCTTATAAAAATTGTGTAATACTCAGATCCTTTTGTATCCAATGAATAACCAAGATATCTATCATTGTTGCTTACCTCTAAATCACCAACACCAAAATATTCAGTATCTAGCTTCTGTTTTTCCTCATCACCATTCCAAATTTCTTCAATATCATTTGTGTTAATTTTTTTTCTAAGTTTAATTGAGTAATTTCCAATAGCTGTAGTTTTTGTCCAGTATTCATAAGTATGGTCTTTATATGGAAGAGACTCATCATCTAATTTTATTCTTCCTTTAATTTCATCAAATAATTTTTTTTGAATATTTTTAGTATCTTTTAAATGATGCTCGGCATAAGAGTTTTCTTCATCTAAATATTTCTTAACCTCAGGATTTAATTTGGATTTATCCTTTAAAACTTCCAAGATATTTTGTTGATGTATCCAGCTATAATTATCTTCCCATGTAACATCATGACAAGATTTTAACTCTATCTTTTTTTTTAGATATGGTATTTTCATTTTTAGAGGAAATATATGAATATTATAATTTATACAGTGTTATTTTTGACTGGTTTGTATTTTTTACTTAAATTTTTTGGGAACATTGCTTCTAATAAAATATCTCAAGGTTTAAGGTTATTCTTGTTTGTTGGATTAGTTATTTTAGCTATTTTGTTTGCTATAGGTGGAAAAATTTTGTTATCGTTACCACTTACAATTATAAGTTTAGCTTTATTAAAACTTAAAGGACTTTCATTATTTCAGCTAATTTCATTATTTAGACTGATACAAACTCTAAGAAATTATCAAAGATTTTCGTTTAAAAATAAGAATGCAGTTAATACATCATCAATGTCACTTTCAGAGGCATATAAAATACTTAATTTAAATCCATCTAAAGCATTAACTAAAGATGAGGTTAATAAAGCTTATATTAAAATACAAAAAAAAATACATCCGGATGTTTCACCCGAAACTGCTAGACTTTCATCAATTGTCAATGAAGCAAAAGATATAATATTGGAAAATATAAATTAGTTCCTAAGATAATTAATGTTTTTAATAACCTCTTCTACACTGATGAGATTTGGATCAGCATTAGTTCCGTGAGTTATTTCTGCTATATTAAATCCATTAGGCACCATACGATAATAATTTTGACTGTAGTCTGTATATGCTTTGGGAGAGTCTAAAAGCATAACAATACTTTTCTTTCCAGATTGAGATGTAATGTGTGAACCAAAAGAGTCATTGCCTACATACATGTTTGAAGCACAGAGATAAGGTATTGTATCTTCAATGCTCTTTTCACTCAAGGTAATATAGTTTTCTTTATTTAGATTTGATATAATTTCATTTTCAATCTCTTTTTCATTTGGACCACAAAGTATAAAAAAAAAATAATCATTTGTTTTATTTAAATGGTTTATAAGCTTTGAAAAATTTTTTGAGCCCCATCTTGTTGTTGGACCTGATGAACCTGCGCCAATTACTATTTTAAATTTACTATTATCCAATTCTTTATAAACCTTATCTAATTTTTCTTTTTTGATAAAAAAATTAGTTTCTGTAGGACAGTTATTAATTTTAAGAAAATCTTCTGTTAATTTTTTTGCAGTATTTACTAAGTGTAAATTTTTTTTTTTTAAAAAACTATATATCCATATATTTTTTATCCCAGCTAATTTTGCAGCAAGATACAAACGCAAACTTGGATAAAAAATTAATAAATTTTCCAAATCAAATTTTTTTAAGATATTTCCTAATTTAAAAACATCTATTAATTTTTTATGATATTGGTCAATATAAAAAACTTTTTTAATAAGAGGATCGTCAGCAAGAGTTACTTCTAAATTTTTACATAAAGTTATAATTGTTACAGGACCGTTTTTTTTTGCAATTTGATGACAGTAAGAAAGATGAAGAAGATTTGCGCCTAATCCTACATAACTTAAATAAATACCCGTTTTCATAAACTTTTATACATCTTGCTTATCAAGCTATTTCCAAAGATCTTAAATGTAAAATTAAAATTCATTTTAAGGTGTGATAAGTTTTTAACTGAGCCCATTAAAATTTTATTTTCTTTATGTCTATAATATTTTTTATTTACAGAATAATAATTTTTAAAATCTAGTTTGTTTAATTTATAGGCTGCAGCTAAAATTTCTCTACCAGAAAATTTTTTTCCTGCAGATATAATATAATCTTTTGAAGATAATTTAGATGTCAAAAAAATTGCTTTTGCAATCTCAGTTACCCAAGAATAATCTCTGTATGTATTAATGTTTCCAACTTTGATTATTTCTCTATTTTTAGCACCTAGACAAACTTTTTTAATGAAAAAATCATTTGGTCTAAGAGGAGACTCAACTTGCATAAATATTAAATTGGATAAGTTTAATCCTTGCTGTCTATATTTTTTTAATAATTTAAAAGTTTTCTTTTGTGCTTTTATATATGGATTTTTGTTATTAGAAAATTTACAATTTAAATTAATTTGACCTTTATTTGGTGTAAAAATATATCCGGAGTTTGCTTTATAAAATTTTGTTTTTAAATTGTTGTCTTTTAATACGTCAAGAAAATTTTTCGTACCAATAAAATGTGATTGATAAGTTTCTTTTCGACTTTTTAAACTTTTAGTTAACGAACTTTGACCAGCAAAGTAAAAAATTTTTTCTGGTTTATATTTATCTATAATTTTTTGAATTGAAGATTTTTTTTTAACATCAAGCTTTTCAAATTTAACTTTTTTTTGAATTTTTAAATAATCATAATTTAGTATTTTTTTTCTTAAGGATCTTGTTGTTACAATTACTTTTTCTTTTTTATTCAAAAGATGATTAGATAAATAAGCTCCCAATACACCAGAGCCAATTATTAAATTAATTTTTTTATTCATTTTTTTTCAAATTATATTATTCTTTTATAAATATATGAGTTTAATAAAAGGCATATATGCTGCATCAATATCAGTGTTAAATGACAATTTAACATTAAACGTTTCAAAAACAATCAGCCATGCTGAAAAATTAATTGATGAGGGTTGTCATGGAGTAGCAATTTTTGGAAGTACGGGGCAGGCACAACTTATACCAGTCTCAGAAAAAATTGAATTATTAAGTGACTTATCAAAAAGCAAATATAATGAAAAATATATAATAGGAACTGGCTTAAATTCATTAGGTGAAACAATTAATTTAATGAAGGTTTCAAGTTCATTGGGTTTTAAAAAATTTTTAATTATGCCACCTGCTTTTTATAAGTTTGGTGATGATGAAGTAATTAATTATTATTCTAAAATTATAGAAAAAATTCCAGATAGTGAGATTATACTTTATAATTTTGGAAAATTGTGTGGTTATACGTTTAGTTTAGAATGTGTGATGGAATTAGTAAAAAAATTTCCAAAACAAATTATTGGTGTTAAGGATAGTTCATACAATTTATATGAAAATCTAAAATTAAATAATTTTTCAGTTTTACCAGGCTCAGAGTCGAAATTACTGAGAGGTCTTGAAATTGGATGTTCTGGAATAATTACAGCTACTTGTAACGTTTCATCCACATTAGCAAGAAAAGTTTATGATGATTTTTTTAATAGAAAACAACAAACCATTAATCAAAAGCTTTGTGATGTTAGGAATACATTTGAAAAGTATAATTTAATATCAGGACTTCACGCTTATTATTCTATAAATGATCCAATTTACAAAAATATTCTACCACCGTTATCAATTTTAAACTCTACAGATAAAAAGGAGCTGATCAATAATCTAGAAAAATTAAATTTTTCTACAAAAAAAAAGATGGAAGCCTAAATGCAATTAGCAAGATTTTTAAATTCTATCTTTAAAAAGGATGGATTTATTTTGGTTGATGCAAATTCTAAAAACTACATCATTGGAGTACCAAAAAAAGAAAATCCTATCAGAGTCAGAATTTTAAATAATAATCTTCATTATAAATTATTGCTTCACCCGGATCTATATTTTGGTGAAGCTTACACAAATGGAGACATTATTATTGAAAATGGAAGTCTTACAGATTTTTTAGATTTAGCATTAATGAATTTTGGTAGAAACGAACTTAATTTTTTTAGTTATTTAATAAATAGACTTAGAGGTTCTTATAGATACTTAACAAACTTTAACTTTATAAAAAAATCAAAAATGAATGTTTCTCATCACTATGATATCTCAGATGAGCTTTATGATTTATTTTTAGATCCAAAAAGACAATACTCATGTGCATATTTTAAAGATGAAAAAGATTCCCTTGAGGTAGCACAAAATAATAAGATCCAACATATAATTAAAAAACTCAATATTAAACCAAACCAGAAAGTGCTTGATATAGGTTGTGGCTGGGGATCATTAGCCATCGATATTGCAAAAAGTGCTAATTGTGAAGTGACAGGCATAACACTTTCTAAAAATCAGTTAAATTATTGCTTGGAAAAAGCTAAAGAACAAAATTTACAAAATCAATTAAAATTTAAATTAGTAGATTATAGAGAACTAGATGAAAAATTTGACAGAATAGTGAGTGTTGGTATGTTTGAGCATGTAGGTAGAAAGTTTTATAAAAAATTTTTTAAACAAATCGATAACTTGCTTAAAGATGATGGAATTTCTTTAGTGCATACAATTGGATCTGTAAATCCTCCTAGAGACCCACATCCATGGATAACAAAGTATATTTTTCCTGGGGGATATACTCCAAGTTTGAGTGAAGTAACCACTCCTATTGAAAAAGCTGGATTAATTGTTGCTGATATTGAGGTATTGAGGCTTCATTATTCTCACACACTAAGGCATTGGAAAGAAAATTGTATTAAAAACAAAGAAAAAATTATTCAAATGTTTGATGAAAAATTTTTTAGAATGTGGGAGTTTTATTTAGCTGGTTGTGAAATGGCATTTAAGTGGGGAGATCAGGTTGTATACCAGTTTCAATTAACAAAAAATTATACCTCAACACCTGTTACAAGAGACTATATTTATCAATAAATAATTGATAGAAATACTTTCCTTGAACATGAAAAAATCAAAAAAAAAGAAAAGCCCAGTTAAAAGGAAAAGCCCCGTTAAAAAGAAAAGCCCTGTTAAAAAGAAAAGCTCAGTTAAAAAAATTAAAACAACAAAAACATTTAAATCAAATCTTAAGTTTGTTAAATATATAAAGTCTAAAAAGATCAAAACTAAATCATTTAAAATAACAAAAATTAAAAAAAAAAATTTAATCTTAAAAATAATAAATTTTCAAAATTCTTTAAAACCTGAAATAAACTTTAAAATAAATTTTAGCTTAGAAAAATACATACAGGCATTCTTCGATAAAATAGCGAATACAATTTCAGAATATAAATCTTTAAAAAAAGATGAAGTAAGAAGATTAAAATTAGAAAAACAAGAAAAAGAAAGATTAGAAAAAATTGAGTTTGAAAATAAAAAAAAAGAAGAGGCAGAATTAAAAACCAAATTAAAAGAGCAAGCATTAAAAGATGAGATTAAGCTAGAAAAACAAAGAACAAAGGATATCAAGCTTTTTTTAAGAAAAGAACAAGCGTTGCTAAGAATAGAACAAGCTGAAAAACAAAAACAATTTTTAAAACAATTAAAATTAGAAAAACAAATTGATAAATTTAGAGTTAGAGAAGTTAAAGAGCTTGAAAAACTTGAAAGAATTTCTCTTAGAGAGAAAAGAGATGATTATACGGGATTGCAACAGAGAATAGAAAAATTAAAAGAGAAATATCGAATAATTAGAGATCAGAAAATTAGAGAAAGAGTTGAGGCACTTGGAGTAAAAATTCAGGGAGATGAAGATAGAGAAACATTACTACAAAAAGAAAAAGAATACACTATTGCAAGACAAAAAATAGAATTTGCGCTTGAAAGTTTTTATAGAAGTGCAAGTAGCTTGGTGTTCCAATTAAATAGACGCCATATCACAAGACACATGTCAATATTTCGTTGTATTGATCGAAGGTTTGAGACTGGAGAGATTTTTATTAAATGGGATGAATCCCCTGATGAAGAATGGTTATTATTAATTTATATAAAAAACAACTCACCTGATGAAGGCATAGTTATTGAAGACAAAACTAATCCTGAAAAAAATATTTCTCATGAATTTAAGAATAATGAAATTTTTAAAGCTTCAGATGTTATGGTTGACGCACTAACGCAGTTAATTGCCAGAAAAAGAGCAAAAAATAACGATTAAATTATCTTATTTAATTAAGTAATATCAAGGAATGCTTTTTGGAACAATTACAATGATAATTTTATATCTTCTTCTAAGATATATTCTTTTTTGGATAATTTATTTTAATAGTTTAGACCCAAGACTTGGTAATTCCACTTGGCGTTGGAGCTATGATTATCATGTTATTGGGCAAAGAGATATTTCTGATTTAGATGATAAGGATTTTGTTAGGTTAAGAAGAAAAAAAAATAAGATTATCACTTTAATGTATACAGTTGTAATGATTATGTTTATTGCCTCAATGTCTTTATTGAGTAAATTTTTAATATTTTTTACAAATTAGTTATTAAGTTGTTTTTTATTTTTCAAATATAAAAAATAAGCTACAATTTCATAGCCAATTTTGAAAATTGTAAAAATAATTGGAAGTTTAAAAAAAGTATATAAGATTTTGTATTTTGGAATTTTTTTCCAAACGATTAAGAAAGCTTCTGCTCCTACAATTATTTTATTACCAACTTTAACATGTAATCTTCTCAAAAGCTCTTTATCTTTTTTTGACGTTTCAATTTCAGCAACTGAATTATTAGTAATATCAACCCAATCAATTTCTTTAATATTTTCTTTTTTATATAAATTGATTTCGGCTCTACAAATTTTACAGGAGTTATTATAATAAACTTTCATTATTATAGGTTTTACTTGTCAGATCTAAAACTGTACATGTGTAAAATGGTACATTGAAAAATTCACATAAACAACTATGTAGTATTTATGTGTAATTTTTTCAATAAATCAGATTTAACCAGAAAAGATGTAGACGAGATAGTATCAGATACTTTAAAAAATTGCGATGATGGCGAGTTATATTTTGAGGACTCAAAATCAGAGTCGATCGTACTAGATGATAATAAAATTAAAAGCTCAAATTATACTTCTGATCTTGGTTTCGGGTTTAGAGCTATTTCCAATGAGGTCGTTGCATATTCACACTCTAATGAAATATCAAAAGACTCATTAAAAAATTCAGCAAAAAGTCTTCAATCTACTCTTAAATCTATCAAAGGAACTTACAATCATGAAATTCCAAAAACTAATAATAAATTTTATGATGCAATTAATCCTATAGAGCAAAAAACATTAGATTCAAAATTGGAAGTTTTAAATAAAGTAAATGATTATTTACGCAAAAAAGACTCTACAGTAAAACAGGTGACGGCTAGTTTTAGTGGTGAACAAAAATCTATTGAAATTATACGATCTGGTGGCGAGTCTTTAACCGATGTTCGTCCATTAATTAGATTTAATGTTTCTGTTATGCTTGAAAAAAATGGAAGAAAAGAGACTGGTGTTTATGGCATAGGTGGCAGACAGTCTTATGATGATTATTTGAATAATGATAATTGGAAGAATGTTTGTGAAGAAGCATTAAGAATAGCCTCAATAAATCTAGATAGCAAACCAGCACCAGCAGGAGAAATGAAAGTAGTTTTAGGTCCAGGATGGCCTGCAATTTTAATTCATGAAGCTATTGGTCATGGATTAGAAGGGGACTTTAATCGAAAAAAAACATCTGCGTTTCACAATTTGATGGGCCAAAAAGTAGCTAGCGAGGGAGTGACGATTGTTGACGATGGAACCATAGATAAACGAAGAGGCAGCTTAACTATAGATGATGAAGGAACGCCAACCGAAAGAACAGTTTTAATAGAAAATGGAATTTTAAAAAATTTTATGCAAGACAGATTAAATGCAAGACTGATGAATACTAGATCAACAGGAAGCGGCAGAAGAGAAAGTTACAAACATATTGTTTTGCCGAGAATGAGAAACACAATGATGTTAAGTGGAAAAAACACTCAAGACGAAATGATCAAGTCAGTTGACAAAGGTATTTTTGCTGTGAGTTTTGGAGGAGGCCAGGTAGATATCACATCAGGAAAATTTGTTTTCAATTGTACAGAAGCATATGAAATAAATAATGGTAAAATTGGTTCACCAATTAAAGGAGCAACGTTAATTGGTGACGGCCCTTCAATTTTGAAAGAAGTTTCAATGGTTGGAAATGACATGATGATGGATCCAGGTATAGGGACCTGCGGTAAAGCAGGTCAAGGAGTGCCTGTTGGAGTCGCGCAACCCTCAATACTTATAGATAAGATGACAGTTGGTGGAACAAAACTTTAAATCATGATTAAAGATCAAGAATTTTTAAAATCAAAAGCTTCATATTGTTTGGATCTTGCAAAAAAGTTAGGAGCTACAGATGCAAGTGTAACAATTGGAAATTCAATTTCAGAAACAGTCAACTTTAGAAATAAAGTTTTGGATGAGTCAAATAGATCAGATAGCTTGGCTATGGGTATAGAAACATATATTGGTAAAAGAAAATCATCAATATCTTCATCAAACTTATTAGATGAAAATTTAAAAGTTTTAATAGAAAAATGTTTTGAAACTACAAAAATTACTCCTGAGGATGAATTCAATTCTTTACCAGATAAAGAGCTATTGGCAACAAATATTAAAGATTTAGATTTATATGACCAATCTCACATAGAGAATGACAAAAAAATAGATTATTTAAAAGAATTAGAAGAAGCAGCATCGTTTGATAAAAAAATCATAAATACTGAGTCAAGTTTTACAGAAGATAAATCAAATTTTATTTTTGCGAACAGTGATGGTTTCTGTAATGGATATAAAACATCTTCGTTTTCAGCATCTTGTGTAACAGTAGCAAAAGATGACGTTAGCATGGAGAGAGATTATGAATTTACAAACAAAAGACATTTAAGTGATATAGCTGATCCTTTAAAACTTGGAAAAATTGCAGCTGATCAAACTTTAAAAAAGCTTAGTCCTAAAAAAATTGGAAGTAATAAAATTAGTGTAATTTTTGATAAAAGAATATCAAAAAATTTACTAAGTTCATTTGCCAGCGCTATTTCATCCTCATCAATTGCAAGAGGTACATCGTTTCTTAAAGATAAAATGGACCAAAAAATTTTTTCTAATTCTATTAATATTGTTGATAAGCCCGATTTAAAAAAAGCTATGGGGTCAAAATGTTTTGACTCTGAGGGCGTTAAAACAGATTCGTTAAATTTAGTAACTAGTGGAATTCTAAATAATTATTTGATTGATACCTACAATGGTAAAAAATTGAAATTAAAATCTAATGGAAGATGTGGGGGTAGCACAAATCTATTTTTTGAAAATGGAAAAATTAGTTATGAAGATTTGCTTAAAAGTCATTCTAAAATTTTATATGTAACAGAGACAATAGGTCATGGAACAAATCTTGTAACAGGCGATTATTCAGTGGGTGCCACAGGTTTTTTAGTTGAAGATGGAGAACTTAAATATCCAGTAAATGAGATAACGATTGCTGGAAATTTTAATGAAATGTTTAAAAACATAACATTAGCAAATGATTTAGAATTTAAATACTCAGTTAATTCCCCTACCATGATGATTGATGGTATGACAGTTGCTGGTAAATGAGCAGATATTGTGTAATCGGCTCCGGTATTTCTGGCTCAACTATTGCAAATCTCTTAAGTAAAAAACACTCAGTTGATTTATTTGACAAAGCAAGAGGACCAGGTGGAAGATCATCTTTTAAAAGATTAGATAAAGTCAAAGGATTTGATCACGGAACGCAATATATTTCTCCTAAAAGTCCAGCTTTTAAAAAATTTATCAATATTTTAATAAAAAAAAAAATACTAAAAAATTGGAGTGGTAACCATTTATTTTTAAATAAAGCTAAAAAGGAAAATAAAAATCATTTAAAAATAATAGGTAGAAAAGGAAATAACGATATCAGCAAATATCTATTAAAAGATATCAAATGTTATTTTCAAACAGAATTAAAAAAAATTAACTATAAAGAAAAAAAATGGGTCCTTACCTTTTCTGACGGTAATAAAAAGATTTATGAAAAACTAATTTTAACTTGTCCATTTGCTCAATTATCAAAGTTATCAAAAAAATTTATAAAAGCCCCATTCATCAAAATGAAAGTTAAAATGGATGCTAATATTACAGTTATGTTTGTAATAAAAAAAACGCATAAAAATGTGAGTAGCTATTTATTTGATGACAACATTTTGGGTTGGGCTGCAAAAGAAAATAGTAAACAAAGATTTAAAAGTCATCAAGATTTATGGACTCTACAAAGTACTCACAAATGGGCAAATAAGATGATTAAAAAAAATAGAGAAAATAAAGATATAAATTCTAAAACACTTCTTAATCACTTCTTTAAACTCACTGGCATTAAAAAAACTAAAATATTATTTTCTCTTAATCATGGATGGAAATATTCATCAAATTCAAATCCTCTTAATATAAAAAGTTATTGGAACTCTTCATTAAATTTAGGGGTA
>Ga0209631_10005483_pt1 | contig 13426 bp, 10 predicted proteins | sample COG_08_FD_184752 | JGI IMG/M metagenome (GOLD analysis project Ga0209631, IMG submission 184752) | Pelagic Microbial community sample from North Sea - COGITO 998_met_08 (SPAdes) (version 2) | ecosystem: Environmental > Aquatic > Marine > Neritic zone/Coastal water | place: Helgoland, sampling... | reverse complement strand
CCAAGCTTTATAAAAAGCCCCCCGGCGCCATTGCTTGGGTGCCCGCTTTGGGGCTGGCCTTGTCAATCCCATTTTATGTGTTTGCCTTCACAACCCAAAACCTGCTCTTTGCAGCCATCGGCTTGATCATCGGCGGATTTGTAAAATACGGCTACATCGCCGCTCAGTACACCATCGGCCAAGGGGTTGTCAGCATGCGTGTGCGGGCGATGGCGACCGCCGTGCTGCTGTTTATCGCCAATTTAATCGGCTACGGTTTTGGTCCGCTCTTCATTGGTTTTATATCAGACGGTTTCTTCGTCAGCGGCGCCGCTGAACTCGGCGTCACCGCAGAGGCACTGTCCCGAAACCAGTGCCATCCGAGTGTGATTGGAGAATTAAGCGACAACCTCCAAAACGTCTGCGGCGCGGTTTACTCCCAGAGTCTACAATCGGCAATGGTCATCATGGCGACCTTGTATGCCGCCAGCTCATTGTTCTTTTTGCTGACCTGGCGCCGATTGGATAAGGACATGGTCGACAGAAACTAAAAGCACTCGGCAAGCGAAAATCTCGCATTTGTTTGACTGCTTTTGGGCAATCGCCTCACCTTGGGATCGAACTAGGCCGCTAGCGGGTCCTGGGTGGGCTGAGCCTCAACATACGCTCGCAGTACTTGACGATATTTCGTTGGTGCTCTGAATCCAAGCTCCTCGCGAACTTGTTTTAAAGGCTCATGAAGGCGATCTTCCCAACGGGTCAGCAACATCCAGTCTGCTTGCTGGCCGATTTCGCGTCCCTCATGCACAGCGCCCGTGACATCAAGCGAGGGGTTTTCTTTCTGAGCCTTTTTGCGGCCCATGAAAACAATGAAGTCGATGCCTCGTGATGGGGTTTGGGTCGTCATAAACGAGAGTAAGCAAAGCTCACCCAACGGATCCCGGCCATACCCAGTGAGCACATGTTGCAGGTCATGGATATCTCTTAACCGGTTTCCCAACCATTTTTCGGTCTGGCCCATGTCATCGATGCTAGGGGCCTCATCGCTCGATGCAATGAGCCCATCCGCAGAGAGTCCTTCTCTGTGAACAAAATCGTAATAAGCTCGTCCGATACTTCCTTCTGGCAGCCCAGCAAGGGTTTCTCGATCATTCAAAGCAGTGACGATATTGGGCTGATCCTGCAAAAGTGCTAGACCGGGCGTTGTAGTGGTCATTCGCTCAGCGGCGCGGCTTAGCGAGTCTCCTCGTAGCGCCTCTAAGACCTTGAAGACCTGTCCTGTATCATCTGGATCTCTCAAAAGACGAGAGACAGCAAGTCCCGCCTTAAAAGGCTGTACTCGATTTTTGGTGTACCAACGTTTCATTGCTTTAAACACGCGTTTTACCCTTTTCGTTCCGCCAAAATAACAAACCAATCCCGCCAAGATAACAAGGCGAAATCAAAGCTTAATTCAGTTGCTCGGCAAATGCTTTGACCGTTTCGGCCGCAACCCGCTGCAAATATAGCGCCTCTGCCTTGGGTATGCGACCAAAATAATCATAGTCCAGTCCCTCCATCTCACCCCCGTAAAGGGCCAGATAGACAACGCAAGCTCCAAGGTAAGTTCCCCTCAAGTTCGGATGCGTACCGTCGAAGTCCGCATGTAACGAAAAATCGGGTCTTTGCCGATAAGATCGCTCATAAGCCAGCCCCACAGGGATGACCTGACTGTTGGACGCACGCCCTGCTTCGATATAAGTGCTGCTCACCCGCTTGATCATATCCTGGCTCGCTCTTCGATGCGGCGCGACATAGGTGTGGGTCATATAGAGCATTGGTTTTGCACCAATTTGCCTGACTTTGTCCGCATAGATTGAAGCCGTATCAATGAAGCTGTCTCGCGTCTTCTGGGTCAGTGGCTCGAAGCTACCCCCTTGCATAATCACGACTTGAAAGGGTAACTCAACGCCGATTTGGCCGGGTTTTAGAAGCCAGTCGATATTGTGATACTCAAGCCGCGCCCCGCCAATGGTGGCGGATTTGTATTGAAAATTAGATGCAGGTGTACCGGGATGTTGTTCCTGGGCCATCCGCTCAACATGGTTATGTAAGCTGTCGTTGTAGTAAAGATAACTATTGCCGATGAACAACACGCGGCTCAGGGAGGTTTCCTTGGCGATAGCCTCAGCAATGAGCAGAGTGAAAACCAAGGCGACCAGCGATATTTGAAGTGTTTTAAGCATAGACAGCAAAAGCCCTCACGAGTCGATAAAGTACCATGGGCGCCGCCAATGGCGCTATCACCAGCGCCAGTATGCAACCCTGTTCGCTGCAGAATCCAGCTCGGTGATGTTGAGCAAAGCCGCTGCACAAACACCCTCGCGAATGATGCTTTTCTAGGCAAGAGCGGCGCGAGGACCGCCATCAGCAAGCTGTCAGCGACAAGCTCCCAGCGACAGGCCCGCAGCGACAAGCTTGTCGACATCGAGGCAATCTTCAAGATGCCCAGCCGCGCTTCTACGACTGTCCAACACACTTTTCCAACCTTGTCGCACTAACTGACATTTTGTCGCATTTTTTTTGCAAGATGAGAGTAATCTAGGCATGCTGTCACTCAACTATAAATTAGAAAGGAATAACATCATGAAGCGTCTTATCGGATTAATTGGGTTACTGGTTGCCTTCTCAGCAAGCGCTATCGAGGTTAATTTTGGCGATCCTGTTGAGGTTGAATTAAAAATATCAACCGTCACGATGAATGAACAGGGTATGAATGTGACTTATGAAGGTGAAGCAGGCAAATACGGAATGGTGTTTGCTTCACACACCTACGTACCGTCTAACCTAGAAGAAACCCAAGGTCACTTTACCGGCAGTGTTCAAGCCATCGATGATCAGGGCAACGTCGACAGGTCCTTTACAGCAGGCTTGTGGAGCAGAGATGGCACCACACTAAGGGTCTACGGATACGACGATGACAACCTGAACCGCATCATGTGGGTTGGCGAAGGCAACCTCAAAACAAAGGCCTTTGAGGCCAAGGTTTGGGAGCTCGACAGCCAGTAGAAACCCCTTCTGCCGAGGCCCTGCCACAGCGCAGGGCCCTTCTTTGCAAAAAAAGGATGCGCAGCTCAACCCAATAGATAGAGAGACCGTGAGCAAATACGGGAAGCCCAATCTGTCGGAACATCTGTAATCGGACAACTGCCTTGGCTCAGAGCCCTACAGTGCGCTTGATTCGGCAGCTAACTTATAGCCGTTTGGTGCGAGAGAAAATTCAGGATCCGGAGTAAAAAAACTGAAAGGGCCCAAGGACCCTTCCAGTCCACTTAAACTCTAAAATCGTTCTCTAAACACGCTCGATGATGATCGCCGGCGCCATACCACCACCGGTGCACATCGTAATCAATGCTGTGTTCAGGTCACGTCGTTCCAGTTCATCAAGCGCTGTTCCGATCAGGATTGACCCGGTCGCCCCGATTGGGTGACCCAGCGCCATCGCACCGCCGTTGACATTAACAATGGCCGGATCTAGGGCCAGATCCCGAATGAATTTCGCAGCAACAACACTAAACGCTTCATTGACCTCAAAGAGGTCAATGTCATTGGTGGTCATACCCGCTCGCTCGAGCACTTTCCTCGCGGCAGGTACGGGCTCATTTAACATTAGGGTCGGACTTCCTCCAACCGTTGCGATGGCTCTGACTCTGGCTCGGGGCTTCCAGCCCTGGGCAGATGCATACTCTTTTGACGACATAATCAGTGCCGCAGCGCCATCGACGACTCCGGAGGAGTTGCCCGCATGATGCACGTGATTAATCGCAAGATCAGGATAAGCACGCTTAACCAGCTGATCGAATGTTTCTCCAGTTTCGTCAATCGGGACACCCATAAACTTGTCAAAAACAGTATCGAGACCCGCGAGTGATTCGAGGGTCGTGCCTGGGCGAGGAAATTCTTCCCTATCCAGTGCCACGGAACCATCGTCGTTCTTAACCGTGATCAGGCTCTTGTCGAAATGACCATGCTTGATCGCGTAATCTGCGCGCTTTTGGCTTTCAACTGCAAGTGCATCGACTTCTTCGCGACTAAACCCTTCTAAGGTGGCGATCATATCGGCACAGATCCCCTGATGGGGCTGGGCGTGTAGATTACGCAGGTGAAGGTTACTGCCATCAACCGTTCGGTTCTTATCAGCTCGCGGAACGGTGGGCGTGTAAGACATCATTTCCACGCCACCAGCGACACACAGATCATCCATACCGCTCATCAGGTTCGCTGCCGCAATATTGACGGAAGTAATCCCGGAACCGCAAAAGCGATCGAGGGTCATTCCACAGGCCTTATCGCTCCAGCCGGCATCCAGCGCCGCCATACGGCCAACGCAGGAGCCTTGTTTGCCAATTTGTGAGGAGCAAGCAACCACGACATCATCGATCTCTTCCGTTTTGAGATTGTTGCGCTCGCCGATCTGCTCAAAGACTTTGGCCAGAAGGCGGCCAGGATGAAAATCTGTCAGAGCACCTTTGCCCTGTTTGCCGATGCCACGTGGAGTGCGAGCGGCATCGATGATATACGCGTCAGCCATGATGTAAGTCCCCTAAATTTAATCGATTTATAAAATTACAAACGAGTCTCCATTGTACGCAGCTTCACGGGGCAATTGAAACCAGCGCTGCACTGGCTGCAGGGATCAACCCCTAACTCGCCAAGGGCACATAGAAGTTCTGCCACTTAGGATTTTTGTTTGTCTTTGGTATCTATTTCTGCAGCTTTATTGGCGCGCTTGTCTTATCCTCTCCCTCGGGGACTCATCGTTTTAGCCTCAATTCCGTAAGACACCGGATAATCAAGAGAGCCGAGGTTTAGATAAAAGAGTCGTATTTTAGGGCTGGCACCAATGGCAAGATCCCCTAAAAAAATAGCTTCGAGCATTCCTTTGGATTCATTGAAGAAAGTGACGATCATGAAACAGAGATCATGAAACAAATAAGGACCATCGAGGTAGATGGCGCTCTTCTCAATGTAATCATTGAAGGACAGGAGGAGGCGCAACCGGTTTTACTCTGGCATGGCGCCGCCTGCACGCTAAAGATGTGGGACCACGTCATATCGCAGCTTGACCAGCATTTTCAGTTTGTACGTTTTGATATCAGAGGCGTTGGCGCAAGCGTCGCTAGCGGTATAGGCAATATCCAATACACCTTCTACCAGTATGCCCGGGATGCCATCGGCATCTTAGACAGCCTCGGTATCGACCAATGCCACATCTGGTCCATGGCTTGGGGATCGAGGGCAGCCCTAGCTTTTTGCTCGCTCTATCCTGAACGCGTCAAATCAGCCGCATTATTTGATGCGAGCATTGGCCCAGCGGACGTTGAGGCTCAGAAACTTGGGCATAAGCAGGCCTTGCAGCGTCAGCGGGAAGCTGGTGTTACGCCATACGAGCGACCAGAGGGCTGGAACTTGCACCAAAACGAAGCCACCATGCGTCAGGCCATGACCGCGGCAACGTCATTTGACCTCCGGGCAGCAACCGAACAATTGAGAATGCCTGTTCTTGTGGCAACAGGTGACTGCGATCCCAATCTGACTTCAAGCCGAGACATCGTCGCAACGATCAAAGATGCGAGACTTGAAACCATGAAAAACGTCGGTCATGGATCGGTGCTACAAAGACCAGACCTAGCAGCCAGACTGTTTAACGACTTCCAGAATTCGCTAACCCGTGCTCGGGGGCTAGGCTAAGAATTTATGCGTTGATCTGCGCGATAATGCGCTCCAGCGTAAGCTCTCCTTCACGCGTCTGCCCTCCCAAATCGATAAACCGCTGCATCCGACGTTGCGCCTCAGGCATCACACGAGTTTGATTGAACAAGTGTTGCTCCTCGAGCAAGCCTTGAGTGATCTGTGTGTCCGAATAATCCATAGCTTTTTTCGTGGCAGCGATAGCCTCCCGAGGATAAGCTGCAATTCGATGCGCTAGCGTGGCAACAAAATCATCTAATTCTGCCTTGGGGAGGGCTCGGTTAATATACCCATAGCGTTCAGCTTGTTCTGCATCATAGTCCTCACATCCTAAAGCAACCTCTAATGCCCGCGCTCGACCAAGCAACCTCGGCAATGTTTGCGACCCACTACCACTGGGGAATATCCCTAAAGCAACTTCTGGCTGGCTCAAGGTGGTTAAGCCCATAGCCGCAAAACGCATATCGAGCGATAGCAGAAACTCACTGCCACCGCCCCTGGCGATGCCCGCTATCTTGCCAATGGATGCTATCGGGAGATTTCTAATACGCTGCAGTGCGGCCACATAGAGGTTAAGTTCAGTGGGCCTGAGTGCGACTGCACCGAGAGAGCGAATCAACTCAACATCCGCGTGAGCAATAAAAAATTCTGGGTTACCGCTTTGGAACACGACCACGTTACAGGTTGTCTCCGCTTCCAACTCAAGACTCAATTGATCGATCTCTCTGATCATCTCGATGTCGAGCAAATTAATGTCCCCATGATCAAATGTCACCCAGATCACACCACCCTCTCTGGAAACCTGTAACGTGTTGTACTCATGACTCATGGCCGATACCTTTTTATAATGTAAACCATTATTATAGACGCTATCTTCATCGATCAAACAACATTCGACTGCACTTCTACAAAAGAGAGCCTGTTAGCGTGACTTCGATCGACTCACTTCACAAAAAGGTAGATCTATTATGAGCTCAGAGATACTCCGCACCATCGACGGAAGAGAATTTGTCCGCACACCAGATGTGCAATTCCAAGACCTCCCTGACTTCCCATACCAACCTCACTACGTGGAAGTGGATGGCCTTCGCATGCATTACATCGACGAAGGGCCTGAAGATGGTGAAATCGTTCTGCTGCTGCACGGACAGCCCGATTGGTCGTATCTTTACAGAAAGATGATCCCCATCATCACAGCCGCGGGTTACCGAGCAATCGCTCCGGACATGATTGGCATGGGCCGCTCGGACAAACCAACGGATATTCACACCCACACTATTTATGCCCATGCAAACTGGTGGCTTGGGCTCATTTACGCGCTCGACCTAAAAGACATCACGCTGTTTGGGCAAGATTGGGGCGGCTTTACCAGCTTAATCACGGTTGCGCATCATTCCGAGTATTTTAAAAGGGTGATGGTTTCAAACACCGCGCTCAACCTAATGCCCGAGCCAGTCCTTGATATTGCTCTGGGCCTCAACCGGGAAGATTATCCTGTTGATCCGGAGTCGGAGATCCGTACCTTTGATGATTTTCTTAAGGTTTGCCAGGCTAAAGGTCACATCAAAGAGGATATGTCTGATTTTTTTCAGGGTTGGATGACTTACGCTCTAACAGGACCTGAGCTGCGCGCAAGCGATAATATTCGTAGAGATTTTGGCGGCATCGAGCTCACTCAAGATGAAATCAGAGCCTATGATGCCCCCTTCCCAGAAGAGATTTATATGACCGGCATTCGAACCTTGCCGAGCATGGCCTCCATGCTCGACGTCGATGCCAGCCTGGCTGCCTGGGAGGCATTGAAGCAGTTCAGTAAACCCTTCCTCACCGTTTTCGGCGAATTCGATCTACTGGTCGGCTCCAGAAAAATTCAAAACACCTTGATCAACAATATCGCGGGCGCAGCCGGAATGGCCCACGACCGAATGCCCGCGGGTCACTTCATTCAAGAATCTCAAGGGGAAGCCCTTGCACATCGGTTGGTCGAATTTATCGCAAACCATTAGTCGCTTAAGCGCAGCTCATGATGTCAACAGATGATAAGCGATCAAACCGAGCCGGTTGATCGCTACCTGCGGAGGTAATGCTTGATTGATTACTCTGATCGCTTGAGAAATCGACAACAATCAATCGCTAGGCGCTCTGATTGACACCAAAATCAGGACTGGGCGGCAGTGTACCTATTCTCGGACCAGCTTTTAAGCGACTGTGGCGAGCTGATTTTCCTCAATGCTTGATAAAATCACACACTCACTGATCAAGACGCTACGAGATCAGATTGAGGGACTGCAGTGCATCGCACTCAATTGGCAAGCCCTGACGCAATTGGAGACGAAGAGGTATTAACCCCTATACCCCGCTTTATTTCGAAGGTTTAAAGTCTAGGGATGGGAAAAAATGCGCGCGTGGAAAGCGCACCTTGCACGATTAGGAGACGCGCGTTGCATAAGAACCACCGAATTAATCGCATTCGCAGACTCGAACCTGTTGAGCCGAATAATGACGCTTCGTTGGTGAGGCGCATCGCGCTTCAAACCTGAGCCGTCTTGCATCACCTCAACAACTAGTGTCTAGTCAATTTGTAACTCATACTGAAACTTTATTGTAATTTCGAACACACCTTTCAGAGACATACCGTCATGCATCATGCTGAAAAATCCGCCCAGCTTCGTCAAGTGACGCAGTTTGCCCGCCTTTCCGACCAAGATATCGAATCCTTAAGCTCATCAGCCGTACTGACCGAATTAGCGGCCACCGAGGGGCTCTTAAACGAGGGCGAACAAGGCTCAGATGCATTTGTTCTATTATCCGGTGCGTTACAAGTGTTTAAACAGGGTACTCTCGGCAACCCCATTGTCCTCGCGAGGCTAGAACCTGTGCGCCTGTTTGGGGAGCAGTCTTCTTTTGCTCGCAACGACAACCGCCGCACCGCCAGCGTCCTCGCTTTGGAAAACTCGAGAGTGTTGAGACTCGAGGGCGCCACGTTCCAAAAAATAATGCACAAAAATCTGAACTTGCAGTCAGAAATCATTCGCCAGGGAAATATTCAAGAGGAAACCAACCGATTTCTCACCTCTCCGCTCGTTTCCGCTATTGCCGATCAAGACATTCTGGCGCTCTGCGAGCGGTTGGAACGCCCTGCCCACTCAACCGTCTTTGAGCAAGGGGACGAAGGCGATGACATCTTTCTTGTCGTCTCAGGGCAAGTGAATATTACTCGCCAAGTGGGTCAGACCTTCAAAAAAATCGGTCAAATCAATTCCGGCTACAGTTTTGGGGAAACTGCCGGCGACCAAGGTGGCCTGCGCTCGGCGAGCGCAATCACAGAAACCGACACCACTTTACTCAAAATCCCTCGTGGGCTGTTTACATCGGTGCTCGATGAAAACCCCGATTTAGCCAATTTTATGGGTGGTTTAAGTCGCGTCTACGAAATTTCTGGCGAGGTGATGTCGACACACAGTGTCCGCAGAACCCCAGGCCAACTGCTTTTTAACTCAACTTTTCATCTACCCTCCGGAGAACTGGCACTCGGGACGCTGGACCCTAACCTCAATACCTACCAAGTCCGGTTCGCGAGCGAGACTCAAAACCTCAAAATTTTAGAGTTTGAGTCGGCCGCCTTCACGGTTAAATTAGGATTGGGTCCTGAACACACCATTCGACTGATTGATGTTGATGGCAGCTGGGATGACCTGCCCAGAGCGCAACAATACCTGATCGATCAACATGTCCTGAGTCCTTGGCGGCAAGAGCTCTTTCTCGGGCGCGGTCAGCTCTATCTCAAGGTCAATGAACCAGCCAGCGCGATGAGCGATATTGTTTGCAGCTGCTTGCAGTTGTCCCTTCAAGACATCATCAATGCGCCGCCCGTGGCGGAGGGTCTGCCAGCCGGGGCAGGGAGCGTTTGTGGTGGCTGTGCGGGTAAAGTCAGCACATTGATGGGAGAGGACATATGGTCGCTCGCGGAAGTCAGCGTGGAGGACGATGCTCACCCGCTCTATCGGACGATTCGGCTCAAGCCCATTTTTGCTGACGTGAAACCCCACGTCCCGGGCCAGCATATTTCCCTGCAATGTCTGATCGGAAATGTATTCGTCGAACGATGCTACACCCTCACCTCTTTAAGCGCTGACGACTACGAAATTATCGTAAAAAAAGAAGTCTTGGGACAAATGTCTCAGCGTTTTTTTGCGTCAAACCTTCAGGAACAAGTGATTAGAGTAAGCGAGCCAAGAGGCCAGTTTATTTGGGACAAGCACAGCCAAAAAAAAATACTCAATCTTGTAGCCGGAATTGGGGTCACACCCGCGATCGCAATGGCCAGGGAGGTTGCCGCGCACAATAGCAGCCTCTACGACGTCAACATCCACCTCTCTCTAAGCCACGATGACCAACTGCCCTTTGTTCAAGAGCTGGGCAACCTCTCTGAAAAGCACACCAACATTGCACTGCAAACCCGGATCACAAAACTGGAGGGTCGATTAGACAAACCTGCAATTTCGGCTTTGGTGGATGAGGGTCCTTGGGATGCTATTTTTCTGTGTGGGCCTGAGGCGTATTTGAATACAACAAAGAATTATCTTCTCGAGCTGGGCGTCACCGAGCGTTGTATTCACATCGAAATCTTTCACCAGGCCGGGGGCAACCTGTCTCCAACAACCCAGGCACCCAAAACCTGTCCCGTTGATCGCCATTTAAACACCCGCTCACTCAATGCAGATCAAGATCATTCGATGCTGGACGAGGCAGAAGCCTTTCTATATCAAGTTTATTCTGAGCTCAATATGACCGAGTTGTTCGAACCCCGTTGGAAAGAGGTACAAACCCTCATCAGCGAGACGGGTCACTACGAGCATACCTATGAAGAACTGGCTTATGGCGCAAAACTCTGCTGGAGAAACAGTGCTCGATGTGTGGGTCGACAGTTCTGGCGTGGTTTGGACGTTCGGGATTGCAGAACGATCACTAAACCTTCAGCCATGGCGGAGGCTTTGGTTAAGCACATAGACGCCGCCACCAACGGCGGTAACTTGCGCCCGACGATGACCGTCTTTGCTCCGGACCGACCTGGTAAGAAGGGTCCGAGGATTTGGAACAATCAATTGATCCGGTATGCCGGCTATGATCTTGACGGGTTGATACTGGGCGATCCCGCAAATGTTGAACTGACTCAAATCGCACTCAGGGAGGGCTGGGTCCCACCAACTATTCAGACCCAATTCGACATTTTGCCTTTGGTGATTGAGGCACCGGGGCATGATGTCTATCTACAGAGCCTTCCGCCCGAGGTCTGTCTTGAAATCCCCATTACTCATCCGGAATACCTTTGGTTTGAGGCGTTGGGTCTCAAATGGTATGCACTGCCTGCGGTGAGCGACGTAGAAATGCGCCTTGGCGGCATTCAGTACGGCGCATTACCTTTCAACGGTTGGTACATGGAAACTGAGATAGCCGCGCGTAACTTCACGGACAGAGATCGGTATGACCTGACGCAATCCATTGCTCTTAAAATGGGATTGGATCTTTCGAGCGAACGCTCGCTATGGAAGGATCGTGCACAGCTTGAATTGAACCGCGCCGTACTCCATTCCTTTGATCAACTAAACGTGACGATCATGGACCATCACGAAGCATCAGATTCATTCATGCGGTTCGTCTCTGAAGAATCCGATCAAGGACGTGATATTTGGGCAAAGTGGAGCTGGGTTGTTCCACCAACGGGTGGGTCACTCACCAAAGTTTTTCATCACGAGTGGGAGGATAAAACCTTGCTCCCAAACTTTTTCTATCGAGAAAAACCGTGGCTGAATTCTAATTGATGTAGCGAAGCCATCCTGCTGAATATCGATAATCCGCATCGTATCCAAAGGCCCTGCAATGCCCTCACGCGAATTCATCGACCCTATCACTCGTCTTGGCTTACTCAATTGAATTAACCCAAAGGAACCCGTCGCACCCACCAAAGGAGCCCCCAACACTCAATCACTCAAGGACGCCGATGACAGACCACAACACATCGCACCTAGGCTAATCTTCCAACTTGTAGATGCGCTTAACATTCCCGCCCAGAACTTTCTCCCGGGTCCCTGCTGGCAGCGCTTGCGCATACCGGGTCAAGTCATCAACCCAGGTGTGAGGGTGATCAGGATGCGGGTAATCGGTCGCCCACATGAAACACTCATCACCGACGTGAGCAATAATATGTGGTGCGGCGGTCTCGTCTGGATCACCCGAAATAAAGCACTGGCGCCGGAAGACATCGGCTGCGCGAGTCCGCTTGATGTTCAGCGAGTCCGTATAGGCATCCAACCGATCGATCATTGCACCGATCCAGCCAGAACCAGCTTCTAACACCCCGAGACGTAGCGTTGGAAAACGTTCGAGGGTGCCCAGTGAAAAAAATGATATCAGTGCTTGCTGCACGATCGATCGCAGCCAGATTGCCTCACCCCAAGCCCGCCCTTCCCGGGGCCAGTCAAAAATGCCGGCAGCTGCCGCATGGGGCGTAAAGGTGGGATGAATCGCGAACGGCACGTCCAGCTCGACACACTTTGCAAACAGAGGATCATGGGCGCTCGCGCCGTGAATAACCCGATTGTGATTAAACGGGTTGACCCAGGCCCCTCGGCAGCCATCTTTCACCGCACGCTCAAGCTCTTGGACCGAGCCCTCAACATCCAGCAATGTAAGCTGAGCAATTGGCACAAGTTTGCCACCAGAATCACGACAGAAGTCTGCAATCCAGCGGTTGTAGGCTCGGCAGTAAGCGAGACTCAATTCTGGGTCTGTTAACTCGACTTCCCAGAGCAGCCCAAGGGTCGGATAGAGCAGACTGTATTCAAGATTCTCTTGCTCCATGAGAGAAAGCCGATCCCTGGCATCACTTGCGCCAAATGGAAAGTTATCTGCATAGCGCCGATCTGGGCTCGGACGCATGTTCTCTTCACCCATGGCACCCAGCAACCCAAGCGAGCCCTTGCGAGACCGCTGACTGGGCTGACCATTGATTTCAAGGTATTCGTATCCATCGTTGTCGACCTGGATTCTAAGTGCGCGAGCACGATATTTTTCCTCCAAGTAGGTTTCCCAGAGATCAGGAGGTTCGAGGATATGGCCATCTGCATCGACCGTCCCCTCATAAGGAAAACGTTTTATCTCATAAGCCATGGTTGATTTATCCTTTGCTGTTTAACCCGCACAGTTTTTTTTGCTTTTTGCCTCGGCACTTTTGTGACGGCTACCAAGCACTATCATCCAAGATCTATTGACAAGCAACCTCTAGAAAATAAGCGCCTGCCTGAGGAGAACCGCAAGACTCACAGCGCTGATCCGTTATCCCAGGGTCGCCACCGCAATAGGCGGTGACCGAGCTCGATTCAGCCGACATTAAGGCTTGTTCTTGGCTTCCTGACAGGCTTTCTTGTCCTTTAAAGCGACACAACCTCGACTGTAACAGGCGATCGCCACTCGGCAGCCTTGCCCGCAAATGATCTTGAGATGTGAAAACATCAGCGGCCACCAAGCAACCCTCACCTCAATGGTCGATCAGCCCGACCAGCGTTTAGCAGACAGCAACCTGCAGGTTCTTTGGTATCAACAACGCACACCCCGTACCTCCCATGCACGGGCTAGCAAAACCCTGACCCAAACCGAACCCACCCACAGACCCGTCGTGCGAATCGGTGCGGGATGTGTAACCATGGGCCACTAATCA
>Ga0209631_10005478_pt1 | contig 13430 bp, 17 predicted proteins | sample COG_08_FD_184752 | JGI IMG/M metagenome (GOLD analysis project Ga0209631, IMG submission 184752) | Pelagic Microbial community sample from North Sea - COGITO 998_met_08 (SPAdes) (version 2) | ecosystem: Environmental > Aquatic > Marine > Neritic zone/Coastal water | place: Helgoland, sampling... | reverse complement strand
TCCTGTTAAAGGAGATTATTTAGATATGTTTTTGGAATTTGTTTCTGAAAATGGATCTGCTAATTTTACATTAGCTGATCCTCTTGGTTCTTTACAATTTAGAGGTCTTGGTAATATTACTACAAATACTATATTTCCAATTTCAAATTATTATACTAGAATAAGTTTAGGTAATCTTTCAGATGCAGATACTATATTTGGGTTTTGGTTAGATGAAGATTTTAGAACTAATACATTAAAAACAGGAGATAAATTAATTGTAGAAGCTAAATGGTTTAGTGATGCTAGTTTTGGAGAAAGTGGAAACGCTATTAGTTTTATAACTTTTGCTACTCAAGATGGTTCTACTCTTCGTAGAAGGTTTTTATCAAGAGATAATGGAAACGGATCTGAAGTATTCCAAATAAATAATAATGATAGTAATTATGGAAAGGCTCAAGTTTTTACATTCCAATATTTTGAAAGAGACTCCACAGAATATGGATTAATTCCTATATCATCTTATGATTCATTCCAACAGAGCGTATTCCTTAACTAATAAAAAATGGCTAAACAACTCAAAAAGATATTTATTCCTGCTACTGATGAGGTAGTACAAAATTTTAAAATTCAATCGTGGCATGTATCTCAATCAGTAGATGCTTTTACAGCAGCCCAAGATTATGATATTTCAATTAGTGGAAGTCTTACAACATCAGGAAGTGTAACTTTTCAAGGATTAGGTACTACTACAGGACAAACTGAGGTTTTAGTTTTAGATGGAGATTCAGTTAAAATCCAAACTTCAACATTAAGTAGTACTAGTGGTACTTCGGGTACTTCAGGTTCATCAGGTACCTCAGGTACTTCAGGTACAAATGGTACTTCAGGTACTTCAGGTACAAATGGTACTTCAGGTTCATCAGGTACAAGCGGTTCATCAGGTTCATCAGGTTCATCAGGTACAAGCGGTTCATCAGGTTCATCAGGTACTAGTGGATCATCAGGTACTTCAGGAGTATCCATAGCAGGTTCTTCGGGTACATCAGGGTCTTCAGGCTCATCAGGATCTTCAGGTACATCAGGGTCAAGTGGTACAAGTGGTTTGACTTGTTATCAATATTCTATAACCCCCAGTACTTCAGGTCAATCTACTATAACATATGATAGTTGTGAATGTGATGGAGGTACGCAAAATTTAATAGTATTACCTCCTATTGATTGTGGAAATAGTGCAGCATATTCTGGCGGAGTTGGGTACCCTATTCAACAACCTGTTAATTTTGGAACTTCAACAGGTACGGTTGCTATAGTAGGAATTGCTTATAGTGTACCTGATAGATTTATAGTTGAGTATAATGGAAGTATAGTTGCTGATAGTGGATATAGAGGAGCTTCTTCATATAATATTGGGGGAGGTAGCAGATCATCATTTACTACGGCATTAAATGGTCTTGTAGACCCCGTCACTAACCTTGCTTATCCAAACACATCAATCCCAGGTACTGAAAGTGATGGGTATCCTACAGTAACTTCTCCAGGGACTACTACTATTACCTTTAATAAAAATCTTTCTACTGTAGAGTATGGTGATTTTAAAGTATATGCTCCTATGAGTAATACTGCATGGGACGCTGAAATCGGATGTCCTAATGGGGAAGCTTCACCTGTAGGTACTTCTACTTATTCTGCTACAGTATTTGCTATAAGTGCTCCTACAGTAACTTCAGGAGAAGCAGCTACAATAACTTGTCAGGGAATTGCCGGGAGTATAGATAATTCAACTGCTGGGGGAGGTACTACTACAGGTGGTAATGGGGATAATAATTACATTAGAGTAGTTCAACCTAATATTGTGTATAGTATAGATGAAACCGTATCAGGGTATACTATTGATACTACGGTGGTTTCAGGTAATCCCGGAGATGATACTATTGGGTTTTCAAATCCCACTCCCGCATCTCCAGGTCAACTTTTTATAAATACGGGAAGTGCAACAGGGGCAGGGGATTATTATTATTTATTTACTCAACAACTTGTTAATAGTGGATCAATTAGACTTGTTGGAGCAGCAGGTGGTGATCGCACATTTAGTGGTTTAAGTGTTTCTGAAGGAGTTGGGTTTATTACAGTAACTTATGACACAGTAACAGTTGATAATGCTACTGCTTATGTTAGAGATGAAAGTGCAACTACATTTGATGTTAATGCTGATTGGTATGAATATACAATCCCCAGAGGATATAATCGTATAGCGATTCAAAATCTTAGCGATGATACAACTACACCTTTTATTTTAAGAGCAGATAGTACCTTAGATGTAGGAGATAATGCTGTTTTAGAAGTAGAATTAATAGCAGGAAGTTCAAGAACTTTTTATGGATATTTCTATAATGTAGGACATAACTCAAGTAGTTTTTATAATAATGCTGGGGTTCAAATGTCCGCAAATTCAGGTACTACATCCGTATTCCAAGTAATGTATTGGGAATCCGGAAGTAGTGCTAATAATGGTTTAGTACCTTTAACAGCACAAAACGTTAATCCTTAAAAAATAAATAATGAATTGGTTATATAATAATGAAAAAATCACAGACATATCACAATTTCCACTTGGAACATTTGGGTTTATCTATGAAGTGAGTACCCCCGAGGGTAAAAAATATATTGGAAAAAAAGTTTTATATCACAATAAGAAAACAAAACTCAAAAAATCCGAACTAGCAGAACAAAGCGGTCGGGGGAGAAGAGCATTGCATAAAATTGTAAGTAAAGAAAGTGATTGGAAAAAATATTATGGATCTAATAAACATCTCAAAAACCAAATAACTGAAGGTGAAGTTACGCTGGAGGATTTGAGTAAACAAATTATTGAGATAGGTTTCAACAAAAAACACCTTACTTATTTAGAAACCAAATATCTCTTCCAGCTAGAAGTATTAGAAAAACCTGGTGAATATTATAATGATAACATTTTAGGAAAATTCTTTACCAAAGACTTGGATATCTAAATTCCTCAGCGTATATTCACGCTCATGGTAAATCACCTACTAGTAACCCTAGTTGATTCTGTTTTAGGAAGAGGGAAAACAACATCGAGAGGCAATTATGCTTATCACTGTCCCTTTTGTAAACATCAGAAACCTAAGCTAGAGGTTAATTTTACAGAAAATAAAAAGGGCCATAACCCTTGGCATTGTTGGGTATGTAATACTCGAGGTAAAACTATACCTAATTTACTTAAAAAAGCAGAGGCATATGATAAAATAGCCGAAGCCAAAAAATTAATTCCCCAGGGATCATTTGTTGAGGAAACAATAGTAAAACATGATTTATCACTTCCCCCAGAATTTACTAGATTTATAGACAAACCTACCAGCCTAATGTCTCGTCATGCCTTAGCATATTTAAAAAAACGGGACGTTTCAATGGAAGATATGATTAAATATAATATGGGTTATTGTGAGGGTGGAGAATATCAAAATATGATTATTATTCCTTCATACGATGCTAATGGTACTTTAAATTATTTTACAGCTAGAAGTTTTGAGAAAGAACCTTTCCGTAAATACAAAAACCCATCAGTATCGCGTGATATAGTGCCGTTTGAAATGTTTATAAACTGGAGTAGCCCGTTGGTATTGTGTGAGGGACCATTTGACGCCATAGCCATCAAAAGGAATGCTATCCCGCTGTTAGGAAAAAATATTCAATCTAGCTTAATGAAAAAAATAGTGTCATCTAAGGTTGAAAAAATATATATTGCTTTAGATAGTGATGCTATAAAATCTGCTTTAAAATTTTGTGAAATGTTTATGAATGAAGGGAAAGAGGTTCATTTAATTGAAATGGACGATAAAGACCCTGGGGAGTTGGGATTTAAACGTTTTACTGAACTTATTCAAAAGTCTGTTCCATTAACTTTATCTGGGCTTTTGAGTAGAAAATTATTTATATGAGTACTTTAAAAAAACATTATGGTCGTATTTTGGAAATTTCCGATGACCATAAACAAATAACCCTCCCAGATGGAAGATATTATCAACGAAATGGTGAATATTACCCTTCTGTAACTTACGTGTTGAGTCATTACCCCAAAGGTAAATTTTTTGAGGATTGGCTTAAGAAAGTGGGCTATGCTTCAGAACATATTGTAAAAAAAGCTTCATCTGAAGGTACTCAGGTACATGAAATGATTGAAGATTACCTTAATGGTAAAGAATTAAAATTTTTAGAGTATGGAGTTCCTATGTACCCTACACTTGTTTGGCAAATGTTTTTACGATTTGTTGATTTTTGGGAAGAATATAAACCAACATTAATTGAGGCTGAGGTTCATTTATTTTCTGATGAACTTAAAATTGCAGGAACTTGTGATATGGTTTGTGAAATTAATGGTGAATTATGGGTTATAGATTTTAAAACATCCAATCATTTACAAACAACTTATGATTTACAAACAGCTATATATTCTCAATGCTTTGAGGAATGTTATGGTAAAAAAGTAAATCGCTCTGGTGTTTTATGGTTAAAATCTTCCAAGCGAGGTCCTAAAAAAGGTGCTATGCAAGGTAAAGGATGGGAAATGTATGAATCAAAACGTTCTCAAGAAGATAATTTAAATATCTATAGAGCAGTTCGTACTTTATTTGATATTGAAAATCCAAAACACAAACCTGCATTCACAGAATTTAGGACTACAGCTAAAAGAGATTCGTAATATTTATGGTAAACATTTTACTGTGAAATTATACGATATCTTACAAGAAATACAAGGTAAACCTAAAGCTATTATACTAGCGGGTGCTCCTGGAGCTGGAAAAGGGTATATTTTAAGAGGTTTAGACTTAGGAGGTTTAAAAATAATGAATGTAGATGATCAATACATTGCTAATTTAAAACAATCTAATGTTAGTTTAGATTTAAAAAACTCAACACCTGAAGAAAGAAGTAAAGGAGCTGTAGCAATGGCTTCCGCAGTCAAAGATTTCAAACAAGATGTAGCGTCTACTATTGAAGGAAAAGAATCATTTATTTTAGATGGTACAGGAGCTTCATATAACCAAACAGCAAAATTAAAAACTGAATTAGAGGAAGCAGGATATGAAGTGTTTATGCTTTATGTATACACAGATTTAGAACGTTCTCTTAGCCAAAACCAAGATAGATTCGAAAAATCAGGAGGGAAAGATAGAAGTTTAGCACCGGCTATCGTAATGAAAACATGGAAGAGTGTAACTCAAAACCATTCTCCTTACAAAGAATTATTTGGTAATAACTTTGTATCTGTTGCTAATACTTTAGGAGATGAAAAGTTAACTGATTTAGAAGATATAGTAACTAAATATCTTACACCTTTTGATCCCAAAGGTACTAAACCTAAAACCCCTTCTCAACAAGCAAAATCAGATGCTAAAAAGGCTAAAGATGCCGAAGAAATAAAAGTATTACTAAGCGATGAAGGAGTAAAGGATATTATAAATACTTCTGTATCAGCTGAAGAAGCTCAATCTAAATTAAAATCTTTTTTAGCATGAACGATTTAGTTAAGGCATTAGTAGAAGGTATTATAGGTGAAGATAAATCATCTAAGAAAAAAATAATTGGCATGTTTGGTGGGGGTTTTAAACCACCCACATTAGGTCATTTAGAAGTAGTAAAACGTGCTTTACAAGAAAATCCTGAAATGGATGCTCTAATTGTATTAGTAGGCAGTGGAACTAGAAATTCAATTAGTCAAGAAGAATCACTTGCTATTTGGAACATATATAAAAAATCCCTTCCTAGTAAAGTACAAATAATGGCTTCCCCTAAAAATAAAGCCCCCATTGCTGCTATATACTCCTATGCTAGAAAAAACCCTGATAAAGAAATTTATTGGTTTGTTGGTGCTCGAGAAGGAAATGAAGATGATTTTCAAGATATAGAAAAACGTACACGATCACTTCGAAAACTTGCTTACCAAAACGTAAAAGTTAAAGAAATTATAACAGCAGGATCAGTTAGTGGTACTAAAGCTAGACAAGCACTGCTAAAAGGAGATAAAGAAACATTTATACAATTTATCCCAAACATTCCCGAAGTAGATGAAATTTGGGACATGTTAACAAATGTAATTACCGAGCGAATCAACTTCACACCTGATTTTATTACTAAAGGTGATGTAGAATTCGTAGATGATATGGCTGATAAAAAACTTGCCCCTATAGAAATTGATTTATCAGGTAACCACTTTTTTGACAGACTAAATGACCCCAGAAATTACCCAGATATTTCAATTGAAGAATTAGAAGATTTTTTTGATAAATTATCTGATGAAAAAGAAGAATTTATTGAATTCCTCCAAAAATATAGAGAAATAGTAGTAAAAGATACAGAAACTAACATAAATATTCCTTTTATGAAATTAGCAAACAAGGCAATTGCTAAAACTATTATGCGTAAAAAGAATTTTTTAAGCTCTACTCCTGTTTTACCTTTAGAAGAAGCAGAACCCATTGAAGATAATTACACTGGGTCTTATGATAGTGAAACCCGAATATATTCTCGTTATATAATTAATCGACTTAAAGATAATTTTGGTACTCGTTATGATGAGAAAATAGAAGGAAATTTAAAAGGTGTAAAATATATTGTAGATTTTAAATTAAATCCTGTAGAATCTGAGGTATTAGAATATTCTCCTTATCTTGTAGATGCCGCTGGGGGTAAGGATGGTATAGAATTAGCAATAAATTATGAAACATCCTCTTATCCTAAATATTTAAATGATTTAATAGCTGAACTAAAAGATGCTTTACGTCATGAATTAGAACATGTTGGGCAAGAAAATTTTGAAAAAGGAATTAGAATAGGAAATGTCAAAAATGATAATAAGCTTGACCTTTATAAATATCTTACTCTTGATTATGAAATTCCTGCTTTTCTAAGAGGGTTAAATAAAAAAGCTAAAACCAAAAAAATTACCTTAGGACAAGCTATAGATGAATTTTTCTTAGAACGTGCCGAAGAAATATCTTATGAGGAAGAAGCATATGTGAAGAGGAAGTGGGTGGAGTGGATTAAAAATAACCTCCCAGATACCCCATTAAATGAGAATTTTGAGGGTCGTATTCAATCTTACACAGATTCACTTTCAAAATACATGGCTAATCAAGATTTAAATATCCAACCATTACCTTCATTAGAATTTATAGATAATGATGAGGATAATGCAAGTAACATTTTTGGAAGAACTGCATACTATATGCCTTCTGAAATGAAAATTGTTTTATACACAATGGGGAGACACCCCAAAGATATATTACGTTCGTTTGCACATGAAATGATTCATCATCATCAAAATTTAAGTGGTACTTTAGGTAACATCCAAACTACTAATACAAATGAAGATGGTGATCTAGAAAAATTAGAACGTGAAGCTTATGAAAATGGTAACATAATGTTTAGAAACTGGGAAGATCAATTAAAAAATGAAAACTAAAGAATTTATAAAAGCAGTGAATGGAGAGTTTGATATAGAAACTCTTGAATTAATGCAAGGATTAATTAATAAAAGATTAACTTTATTAAAGTCTATGCAAGATATAGCTAATAAAAAACAAATAAAAGGTTTTAGAAGATGAGTGGTACTACAGGAAAAAGCAAAGGACTGGGAGATACGGTAGAAAAAATCACAACAATCACAGGTATTAAAAAAGTAGTAGATACTATATCTGAAAAAACAGGGAAAGGATGTGGTTGTAATAAAAGAAAAGAAAAATTAAATAAAAAGTTTCCGTATGAATGATAACGTTTTAAAAAAAGAATTTACTAAAAAAGATGTACAACGTGCTCGTAATTTAATTACAGGTGATGCAGGTGCTCGTACAACTGAAGGAGTAGGTTATAAGAAAAAATATGAACACCGTGTAGAGGGTGATGTGTGGGAAGAAAATGGTAGAAAATGGACTATTAAAAATGGTCTTAAACAAAATATCACTAAGATGGACAAATTTAAAAAAATGGGTAAAATGCCCTTATTTTGTCCTGAATGTAATACATTAATGAATGATGGTTTAGATAAAAAAGTCTACCCAGCCTACCAAAAATGTCTTAATTGTGTTGTAGATTATGAAGCAGAATTAAAAAAGCAAGGTAAAGATAAAGAATACTTTGATGGACTTCATAACAGTCATATATCTAATATTCAAAAAGAATATACAAACTTTATTAATGATAAACTTACTGAATCTAGTGATGGGTATATTACTGAAAGAGGTGATAAAGAAAGTTGGAAAGGTGGTATAGCTAAAGAACAACTTGAAAAAGAACTTCAAGAAGGTATGGAATTTCTTGAAAACTTGAAGGTTAAGTAATTTTATATATTTATCAACAGTATGGCTCAATGTAATATAGAAGAAGTAATTAAATCTGTAGTAGCAGAAAAAAAACGAGATCGATGTCTCCGCATTGCTGACAGAAAATTTGATAAACCTTCTGCATACAAAAGTGGAGCCGTTGTTAGATGCCGTAAAGGGAATATTTGGAAGGGTTTAAAAGAAGAACAACAAACCTTAGTACAAGAAAAAGCTAAAGAAACCTTACGCACCTGGTTTAAAAGATCAGGAGCACCAGGTAAAACTGGAGGATGGGTTGATTGTAATGCCCCCATTCGTAAAGATGGTAAAATAACAGGTTATAAATCTTGCGGTAGAAAAAAAGACGAAAAACGCTCTTACCCAGCTTGTAGACCAACAGCTGCTAAATGTAAAGATAAAGGTAAAGGTAAATCTTGGGGTAAAAAAGCCGCAAAATAACATAACTAAAGGGAACTTATCAATATTATAAAAAATGAAAAAATCTGAATTTAAAGAATATTTGAAAACTGAGATACTTCAAATGTCTGAAGCTACTAAAGAAGAAGTAGATACACAGAAAGAACTTAATGCCGAATTAGAAAAAACTAAGGAATTAACTTCTACAATGGAAGGTAAAATAAAAAAATCTGAATTTAAAGAATATCTTAAAAATGAGATTTTAGCAGAATTCCATGGTAATATCGATCCAGGAATAGAACCTAAATCATTCTTAAGAAAAAAACCAGATTACGCCCAACTTGAAGAAGAAGAAGAAGTTGATGTTGATATTGACGTAACTGATGATGTAGAGATTGAAGATGAAGTAGTAGTTGAACCTACCCCAGATGAAGCTACATTAGATGGTATGACCGATGAATTAGTAGCAATAGCTAGACGAGCAAAAGAAGCAGGATTCATAGAATTAGCAAACCAAATTCTTAACTCGGCTAAATTTTCTTCTAAAACACAATTTGATGCAATTACACCTGAGGTATAATGGCTAAGAAAAAAACCAAATTAGAAAAAATGTCTAAAGATGAAAGAACGTCTTTAGCATATGCTTTAGCTACTAATTTGGCTAAGCATGGTAAACCTCAAACACCTAAAAATGAACGTAAGTTAACTAAAGGTGAAGAAGGTGAAAAGGAAAAACATGTCATGAAATTTAAAGATTCTTTTGACTTAGAAGAAAATATTTTAAAGGCTTTAGAAGAGTTAAAAAATCCTAAAAAAGCTGATTTAAATAAAGATGGTAAACTTTCTTCTTATGAAAAGAAAAGAGGGGCAGCTATTGAAAAAGCAGTTAGTGAAGATATGGATTTTAATGATCCTATCCTAATTAAGCAGAGAGCAGACAAAATGGAGCGTGAAAAAAAAGCTAATGCTCCTAAATCAACTCCTAAAAAATTAATTAATCCTAATTATAAAGCAATTAAAAATGCTTCTAAGATTAAATTTTTAGAAAAAGAAAAAGCCCAATTAATGAGGGATATGGAACAAGAAGCAGAACCAGAAGGAGGACCTATTGCAGACAGATATGGTTCTAAACTAAACCGCATCGATAAGGCAATTGCTAAATTAAAAAACTAATGCAAAAATCTGAATTCATAGCGAAAATTAGAACATTAGCAAAACAAGTTTATGCTGATAAAACTGATCAACCTGAAATTGCTAAAAGTAAATTTCCTTTAATAGATGAGTTTCCCCCATTAAAATCTATAATGGATGATTTATTTGATTTTCAATATGAACCTTTTGTGAATGACATTCAATGGATAGCACCACGTCCTACTACTTTTAGAGTTATGTTAGTAAATGGAGCTAATTTTTATTTAATTTATCAAGGTGAAGATGGAGATAAAAAACTTTTTACTGCTCAAGTAGCGGGTAAAAATTATTGGTTAGAATCACTTGCTGAAGAACAACAAGCATCTGATGCCATAGCTCGTTTGTTAAGATTTAATTATGCATCCGTTCCTAAAGATGAAGAAATTGAAGATGAAGGTTTGGCAAGCGCTTTAGGAGATGAAGAAGTTGATGTGAATGTTGATGTTGAACCAGCAGTACCCGAATCAGTAGAAGATTTATAATATGGATTTTGATTTAAGAAAATATCTTAAAGAGGGAAAATTACATGAAGACGTTATGTCTTGTCCCCTCCCAACTCAAGATTTAGAATTAAATACTAAAAATCGTAACTCTGCTATTAAAGCGGATTATATTAAATATGGTCCCCTTAATTTAAACGATACTGAATACTGGGAAAAAGCAGCAAAACACTGGGATACTACAGTTGAAGTTGCTAAAGAATCAAAATGTAAAAATTGTGTTGCCTTTGACATATCTAAAAGAATGCTTAAATGTATGCCTGGATCTGTTCAAAAGGATGGTTATCTAGGATATTGTTGGATGCATAATTTTAAATGTCATAGTGAAAGAACTTGCTATACATGGGCTTCAGGTGGACCTATTGATACTGATAAAGTATCTTATGAGTGGCAAGAACGAAAAGAAAACAACTAATGGACGTATTAGATAAATTTTTTAAGAAGTTTTCATATAAATTCCCTAAAGGATATCCTGACATCAATGATGCTCAGGATATGCTTATGTTAGAGGGAATATTAGGAGAGATGGGGATTGATTTAAAAGAAGCCTCAGCAAAAAAGCCTTATGAATACTTAAATGCTGAAGCTAAAAAAGTAGCTGATGAAATTAAAAAACAACTTAACCTCTCAAATGAAGAAATAAAAGCTGATACTAAAAACAGGATTATAATCTTTACAGATAGATTAAGAAAAGATGTATTTAAAGCTTTAGAAGAATTAGGATATGAAAGAGATTGGGGCGTGGGAGGATCAAGTTCAGGTGGATTTAAAGATACTGAATCTAATATAGAAATAATCCATAAACCTATATCAGGGACAGGAGACGCTGGATTAGAAAATGAAAAAAATTTTGTTGATGCTATTAATAATGTAGCATCTGAAGATAATCCTATTACAGTAAAAATTATTCCTTCTATAAAGGGTCCAACTCTTACATATGAAAATATTATAGGGGCAGAAGCTGTAGGAAAGAAGGGTGAAAAACTTGGATGGAAGGAAGATGCATTACTCCTTACTAAAGGAAAAGATTTTCCTATTTCTCTTAAAAAGGATAAAAATTTTAGATGGTCTTCTAATATGGAGTCACATGGTGATATGCTCCAAAAACTTTTACTTCAAGCCCAAAATGGGGGTGTTAAAGGTAAAGATGGGAAAACATTAGAACTTCGTCAAGTAGATCCAAATCCCCGAGTGTTGAGTATGTGGAATCCTGATAATAATAAAGTTTATGGAAGGGTATTTATCCTAAATGCACCCGGATTAGATATTAAGGATATTGCTTTTGGTCCTAACAATGCTGATGTTGTAGAAAAAACATTTGATGAAAATGATTTTTTATTTGAAAATAACATTTTAATTATTAGATCATCTAAAAACTACCAAGAAGTTGATGATTTTGATTTAGAAACTGATATTCCTGTCTTTCAATTAGAAAGAAATGCCTCAAAAGCCCGAAAAACAGAAGGAGTTATGTCAAGAGGAATAACTCTTAGAACAGTTCCTAGATCTACAATGTTAAAAACTCTTAGTGGTCGAGGTAATAATTTTGTAATTGATTATGAAGATATATAATATTTATAAATAAAATAAAATAAAATGAAAAATTTCGATTTAAAAAAATATTTAGCTGAAGGCCGCATCCACCTAACAGAAAACAACCAAGACTATTGGTCAGAATGGGCAGCAGGAGAAATTAAAGCTGGTAATGATAACGTTGGGAAACAATTTGGAAATGCCAATTTTGAATCTATGGGTGTATTTGAGGATTATGTTAAGGCAGTTAAATTTTTAAATGCTGACTCAAAAGAATTAAGAAATGACATTGCTACAGCAGTATCATCTATATCATTTCTTGGTGGCGATTTTGAAGATTCTGAATTTAATGTTTTAACCCCGGCTCAATTTTCTAAAATAAAAAATGTAATCAACGCAGACGTACCTGATGACGTTCCAGATGACCAAGCAGAAATGTTTATTAAAATACATAATATCCTTGATGCAGGGGGTCACGATGAAGAACGTGCTGACTTAGCAGTATTCATTAGAGACACTTTTAATGGAGAAGGTGGAAATGAAGAAATGTTAAGGGGTATGGGATTTACTGAAGTATAAAAAATAAAATGATTAAAAAACACATTCAAGAAGCAATACAAGGCTATCAACTCCCACAAGAAACATGTTCATGTGGTTGTGGTGGCTGTGATGTGGCACCTAAACTCGCTTTACTCGAGACTAAAGCGCCTATAAGCGAAGGCCTCCGATATCACATCGATAACGACATCTCATTGCAGGAGAATGTATTTAGAATAGGATCTAAAAAATACTTACAATTATTTGCTGAAGCTCGTATGTTAAATGAGTGGAAAACTATTAGCTTAGATGAAAATAGTAAATTCCTTATTGAAAATACTGACATTGGTAAATTTGGGATTTACGAAGGTAAAAAAGTCCCACTTGATATACCTAAAGCTATAGAAGAAGCTGAATATCAAGGTAAAGAAGTCCCAATTGGTAAACCAAAACGTGGTGGTTCTAAAGCTTACTATGTTTATGTAATGGATGGAGACAAAGTTAAAAAAGTATCATTTGGATCAGGTGGTTTAAGAGCAAAAATTAAAGACCCAAAAGCGCGACAGGCATTTGCTGCTAGACACAATTGTGACCAAAAGAAGGATAGAACAACAGCAGGATATTGGAGTTGTAACCTCCCAAGATATGCCCCAGCACTCGGTTTGGGTCCTAAAATGAATACTTTTTGGTAATGGATACATTTGATTATAAAGCATATTTAAAAAATAATCCTCTTCTTAAGGAAGAGTTAAAGGACAATGGTCCTGAAGAAAAAGCATTTGATAATGAATTTGATGTTTTAGGAGCTCAACTAGCGGGAGCTATTAAGAATGAGTTAGGTGATAAAGCTAAAAAGCTTGATGAAGTAGCAGGTATAGTAGGTATTATAGGCTACATTTTATTATCTAATACTGTAGCTAATATGCTTGCTAAA
>Ga0209631_10005477_pt1 | contig 13432 bp, 7 predicted proteins | sample COG_08_FD_184752 | JGI IMG/M metagenome (GOLD analysis project Ga0209631, IMG submission 184752) | Pelagic Microbial community sample from North Sea - COGITO 998_met_08 (SPAdes) (version 2) | ecosystem: Environmental > Aquatic > Marine > Neritic zone/Coastal water | place: Helgoland, sampling... | reverse complement strand
CCGGGTCCTCGCCTTCGGACAGGTTCGTGAGGGTCGCGAGGGTGCGGATTTTACCGCCGGGCCCTGCACCGCGTGCGACGCAGCCGTGACACAGGGCGCGACGCGCATCCTTCTCCGCGGACGTCGACTTCGTCTCGGAGTTTGAGGCGAAACGCGGGAAACCGACCGTCGATCTGTCGGTGCTTTCAAATGGATTAAACCGTCAATAACTCGAGTGGATTTGATCGGCGCCGTGATAACTGCCGATCAAACCACGTTTTTCGACCGACGGTTCGCGATGGAACCGAATCATGCTATAGCCCTCCGATATTTCGCCGGACGATCGATCCGGGCCCGTTAACGCCGCTTCCGACGCGCGGCGAGGACACAACCGAGGAGGCGCGTCCACGCACGCACGCTCCGTAAGTATCCAACCCGAGAGGTCGCGTCGCACGTTCGACCGAACCTTCGTGGGTCGCCCAGTTCCGGCCGGCAATCGCACAGCTGTGAGGGCGAATCTCGGAGAGAGTTCTGCTTGAAAAAAGCGAAGGGCGCACCCCGGAAAGGCGCATCCAAAGATGGTGGAGGAGGTCAGCGAGGAGCGGAGCGGCGACCAGCCCGTGGCAGACGACGATGCGACGACGGCGCCGGTCCCGGAGAGGGTGAGTCCCGGTCGCACGCGCGCCACCGACCCTCGAACGTCCCGACTAAACCTAGATTCCAACAACGCAACGCGTTAAAAAAGCCGCGCCCCCTGACGTCCCGCTCCCGATCCCTTCCTCCAATCGCAGGCCCAGGTCGGTGGCTCCCCGGTTTACATCGTGGAACGTAAGTTGGGTAAGGGTGGTTTCGGCCAGGTGTACGTGGGGCGGAGGGTAACGTCGAGCGGCACGCGCGGCGAGACCACCGGCAACGCCAACTCGAACCAGGTGGCGCTCAAATTCGAGCACCGGAGCAGCAAGGGATGCAACTACGGACCCCCGTACGAGTGGTCCGTGTACAACGCCTTCTCGTCCCTCGGGGGAATCCTAGGCGTACCCAAGGTGCACTTCAAGGGACGGCAAGGGGAGTATTACGTCATGGTCATGGACCTACTCGGCCCGTCCCTGTGGGACACCTGGAACACCAACGGCCAGATCATGTCGCAAGAGATGGTCGCGTGCATCGCGGTGGAGGCGCTCGCCATCCTCGAGCACTTCCACAGCAAAGGGTTCGTGCACGGCGACATCAAGCCCGAGAACTTCCTCCTCGGCCCGCCCGGAACACCCACGGAGAAGAAGCTCTACCTCGTGGATCTCGGCCTGGCGACTCGATGGAGGGACGCAATCTGCTCCACCCACGTGGACTACGATCAGAGGCCGGATATCTTCCGAGGGACGGTTCGTTACGCGTCGGTGCACGCGCACTTGGGTCGCACGGGTTCGCGACGCGATGACCTCGAGTCACTGGCGTACACCCTGCTGTTCCTGCTGAAGGGCCGGCTGCCGTGGCAGGGTTACCAAGGGGACAACAAAGGGTTTTTGGTGTGCAAGAAGAAGATGGCGACGTCGGCGGAGGCGCTCTGCAGGTACACGCCCCCGGCGTTCCGGCAGTACATGGAGGCTGTGGTGAACCTCAAGTTTGACGAGGAGCCCAAGTACCAAGGCCTCGCCTCGCTCTTCGAGCCCTTGTGCGGACCCAGCAACCGACGGCCCATCTCCACCGAGGGTGCCGAGAAGGCGCGAGTCGGGCAGAAGCGCAAGGCGGAACCAATCGACGAGGAGGGCGAGGACGGCAGGCCGAAGAAGAAGATTCGCCTCGGCATGCCCGCGCAGCAGTGGATCACCATCTACAACGCGCACCGCCCGATGAAGCAACGGTACCACTACAACGTCGCCAACTCGCGCATCGAGCAGCACGTGGACAAGGGCAACGACGACGGCTTATTCATCAGCTCGGTGTCCTGCGCTCAGGAGCTCTGGGCGCTCATCATGGACGCGGGTACCGGGTTCAGCGCGCAGGTGTGGGAGCTCTCCACCCAGTTCCTCCCGAAGGACTGGATCCTGGAGCAGTGGGACGACGGGTACTACATCACGGCACTCGCCGGGTCCACCACGGGCAGCGCGTTGGTGATCATGTCCAAAGGCACGACGTACACCCAGCAGTCGTACAAGGTGAGCGATTCGTTTCCGTTTAAGTGGATCAACAAAAAGTGGAAGGAAGGGTTTTACGTCACGTCCATGGCGACGAGTGGGACGCGGTGGGCGGTGGTCATGTCGCGCAACGCCGGGTTCGTGGACCAGTGCGTCGAGCTCGATTTCATGTACCCGTCGGAAGGGATCCACAGGCGCTGGGATTCGGGCTTTAGGATCACGTGCTGCGCCGCGACGCCGGACCAGGCGGCGTTTGTGCTGTCCATCCCGCGGCGCAGGCCCGCGGATGAGACGCAGGAGACGCTGCGCACGAGCGCGTTCCCGAGCACCCACGTCAAGGAGAAGTGGGCCAAGAACCTCTACATCAGCGCCGTCGCATTCGGGCGGACGGTGTCTTAAGAGGAGACGGCGGGGATGATGGATGGGAAGAAACGCGATTGTTTTACGATGCGACGGTTGTGAAAACGGGCGAACGGGAAAGACGGTCATCGCCCGTGGAGAATTCGACGCAACGACGAGACAGGCACTTAGGATTCACTTAGGTACTACACGTTTACATGTTTACAGAAAAGAAGGATTTGCAAGCCACCTTATTAGTTGGACCGAGTCGCATTCGTCTTCGCCTCCTCCGCATCCGAGAAAATTTCTTTTCTCAGGAGTGGCACCCAGCATGAGATCCCACGTCGGTGACCGTGGAGACCTGGGCTCGGCCAACAGGTGAAGCATCAACACATCTTACGAGATGACCCCGCCGTCGTCTTCGTTGGTTTACTCACAGCTTCATGCTAGGTCCAGGGGGTTATCACCGCGTTTGGTCCTCGTTGTAACCCTTGAATGAGGGCGTGTCCAGGTTGTGCAACAGCCCGTACCCGAGCAGGACAGGGAGCGCGAGTGTGCAGAAGAGGACTAAGAGGCCGATCACGTTCGCTTGTACCTCGCACAAGTCATCGCAAACGTAGTTTTCGTAGCCCGCGACTCCAGCGTGCGATGACCTGAGTCCAACCTCGCCGAGATCCATTCGCCTCCCGCCGTGACTCCCAGTGGAGTGACGAGCACGGGCTTTCTCGAGTCCCAATCACTCGAAATGGAAAAACGACGTTTCGGGTATAAATTCGAGTTTCCACACCCATTTGCCTGTGGCGGGAAATCGCGAGGAAACGTGACTCATCTGACTCATCCACAGTCGCGACCTTTGACGACGTCCGAATCACGTGCAACAAACCTGATTGGCCGCACGGGCGAAGACAGAGATTGTCGTGACGAACATCGACCTCGCGAACCGAGATTTTGGGTTCACGAGTGCCGCTTTTTGGTCCTCGTCACTTTTTTCGGCTTTGCAAGTCCTTTTCGGAGTCTCGTGTCGTGCCCCACACCAACGCGCGCGAGCCCTTCACACGGCACGCGTCCCTCCGAACACTCCATCGGAGCGTCACTCACCCGAGTATCCCTCGGACGCGACTCGCACGAGGTCGCGACGCGCGAACACTCGCACGCGCCGGCCACCAATCGAGGCCGGTTTTATACATCAGAGCAACCCCGAAACTTTCGACGGGACGTCCGGCATGGTATCCCCGCTCGTGACGGTGACCGGGGCGACGGTGGCGACGGCGGTGGCGCTGCGAGGCACTCACAGGCGCACTAAGAGCGGCGGGCGCGGACGCGGCGTTTCCAACCGCTCGGACGTCGCGGCGACCGCGACTCCCCGGGACTCCTCAGAAGCCTCGACGCGACGAGGACGGCTGACGAGGACGAAAGCCACGGAAGGCGACGGGGGCGACGCCGCCGACGGCGACCGACGCGCCTTCTTCGCCGCGGCGACCGGCCTGTTCTCCCCTCATGGTGCGTACCCAACGCGGAACACCCTCAAACCCGCGCGATGCACGTCGCGGCGCCCCGAACGCGCGTCACCCGGGCCCAGCCCGTCGACGTTTTCCGGCATGCCGAGACACCTCGTCGCGTCGACGTGTTCCTCGCGTCAAAACTTTTTTTCCGTCTCACTCGCTCCGTCGCTCACTCGCTGACCTCGACTCCCCACCCGTCCAAACCTTTCCCAACAGCGCTCAAGATCGACGCCGACCACGAGACCAACCTCCCGCGCGGCCCCGCGTGCCTCCTCGACGACGACGCCCCGCGCAGCGCCCGCGGCGTCAACGGGAAAGGAGGGCCCAATCGCATCTTGGGCAACGGAGTCCTCGCGCTGGTGCTCGGCGCCGCCGGGTTCGGCAGGGTGCACCACGCGCCCATGAACGACTACGCGCACGCGGCGGTGACATCGAGCACCGTGACGGCATCCAAGGGCCAAGGGACGGAGCCGAGTGTCACGCACATCGAGCGTCACGGCGGCAACGCGGTGTACAGCAAGTCGCTGTTACCGGGGGTGAAGAGCGCGAAGGGGAAGTTGAGGCAGCACCCGGACCACATAGGGCCGGTGCCCAACCCGCACTTCGAGGACGTGGTGTGCGCCAAGTGGTTCGTGGGGACCCTGAACGCGATCGGGTGATTGGTTTCGACTGTGAAATCACCGCCGGCTCTTCCACGTCGAGTCGAGCGGATCCATTCTTTTCGCCGCCGCTGACTCTGTCAAGGCGCAAAATGTGTACCCCGAAGCCCGCGACGGCTCCTTTACGTCGGTAGACTACTACCCGAGGCGAACGACCGTATCAGTTCCCTCTCTTGTACATTGTACGATAACACGTCTGGACACGACACAAACTCTCGTTTTCATTTCACGTTACATTTCATACACAAAGCGCTCTACAAACAACCTCAGTAGTAGCTGGCCACCTTGCGGTGGTGGGTGGCGGTCTTTTCATCTTTGAAAACCTTACCGTCGCGCACCTCGCTGTACACGATCCAGTGGTCCGCCGCCTCCATCCTGCTCGTCACGGTGCACTCCATGTACGCCGCAGCCTCCTTGAGGATGGGCGCGCCGCAGCTCGCGGGGGCCCACTCCACGCCCTCGAAACGGTCCGCCCCCGGCGGGAACCGAATCAGGAAATGCTTCATGAGTCCCTCAAAGTTATCCTCGGGAAGGCAGTTCAGCACGAACTTGTCGCCAACCTGCATCAACGACTCGATCGCGCGGTCCTTCGCGATGGCGACGGTGAAACCCAAGGGCTCGAAGGACGCCTGCGCGATCCAAGACGCGATCATCGCCGATTTGGCGGTGCCCTGCGCCGCGGTGACCACGTAGAGCCCGCCAGAGACGCGGCCCAGCGCCTTGGCGACGTCCGGGGACATGGCGTTCTTCATAGCCTTTAGCGTCTCCTTCTTGGTTAAAACCTGGCCGAGGTCGGTGCCGGACTCCTCGAAGAGCTGGTAGGTCGCCTCGGTTGGATCCTCCTTGACTTTCAGCGCGGGGACGACTTCCTCTACGCCCATGCCCGCGAATTGCGACGCGAGCGGACCGACGGGTTCGTCGTTACCGCCGTAGGACTCCGCGATGAGGATCTTCTGCTTTGACTTGATGTTGCCGATGATGGCGGCGAGGTTGTCGTGCGCCGGGCCGGTGGCGGGCGGCACGACGAGGCAGATCCCCGCCGCTTTGCTCACCGCCTCGATGAGTTCCTGCGTGTCCTCCGTGTTCATGTCCATCATGGTCACCTCCACGTCGGCTTTGGTCAGCCCGCGCGCGATGGACTGCGACAGGCGGTCGCTGAAGCCGTAGTCGCTCGTGTAGAAGACCGTGGTGGACGCCTTGGCCTTCTCCAGCGCGTCTTCCGACCACTTCTTGTACCCCCCCACGAGCTCCTCGACGTTGAATTTGAGCAGAGGCCCGTGGCCGTTGCAGATGCCGGCGAAGTCGTTGTCCAGCGGGTTGGCGCCGTCCGCCTCGCACTTGCGAAGCGCGGTGAGCACGCTCCGGGCGTTGGGCTTCATCAGGCACTCGTAGTAGAACCGGTAGTGGGGAAGCACCGCCTCCAGGTTGGTATCGAACATTTCCTCGGTGCAGTAGTGAGACCCAAACGCGTCGCACGTGTACATCAGCTTGGTGGCGGGATCGAACGAGAACATGGTGTCCGGCCAGTGCAGGTTGGGCGCCATGATGAAACGTAACTCGTGGCCGCCGCCGAGGTCCACGACGTCGCCGCCCTTCACCGCGCGCGACTTGAACGGCTTCTGTACCAGATTTTGCAAAAACGCGATGCAAACCTTGCTGCCGACGACGGTGGCGTTCGGTGCCAACTCGAGGATGGGCCCGATGAGCCCCGAGTGGTCGGGCTCGGTGTGTGAGCAGACGATGTAGTCGATGGATGCCGGGTCGACGACGCCGCGGAGGGTGTCGACGTACAGCTGTTCGAATTTAGCGTGCGAAGCGTCGACGAGCGCGGTGGCTTCGGCTCCTTCGATGACGTATGAGTTGTACGTGGTGCCGAGGTCGAGGCCGAACTCGATGTCGAACCTGTCGCGGTCCCAGTCGAGCGAGCGGATGCACGTGGTGCCCGGTCCGATCTCTGCCACTTGCGTCTGCAGGCGTTTGGTGCCCTCGAACATCTGGATGTCGCTGTTTTTGACCTCGGCGTTGGAGGCGGAGCCGGGGGGCTCGGCGATGGCGGCGCGGACGGGCGGCGCGGCGGTGCGCGCGCGGGTCATCCGCACGCGTGAGGCCAACGCGGACGCGTTGGCGGTCGCGCCGCGGGACGCGAGCGAGGCGGAGGCGGACATCTTGTCGCTACCGAGCGGCGTCAGCGCTGAAATCAGTGACGAGGCCCGGGCGGGAGCTCGAACGGCGCGGGCGGGTGTCGCGCGCGTGGAAGCGAGGCGGCGCTCGTCGGGTCTTCGCCAACGAGTGTACCGTGCGTCTCCTGCGTGGAAACTTGGACGCTTCGACCTCGAACGGGGTCGCGCGCGCGAGTGTTGTGTCTCCCGAGGGCGACCTAGACGTTTGTCACGACTTGCCAGCACGGCAGGGTGCCCTCGAACGAGCACGTGGCCGAATCGTTATCCGCGCGCATTTCCATCGAACGGTGAGTCCGATTTTCCCGAGAATTAGCAATTAGAAGCGGCGTGATGGTTACAAAGGTGCTGAAATACATGAGATTGTGTTTAACTACCTGACTGCGAATGCACTCGAAAAATCTAGAATCAGTCCAGTCAGAGAATGCCGTCATGCTCGTCTGCAGTCGTTGGGTCGTCTGCCCCACGTGTTTCTGCGTGAGTCACATTTCCACCGGGAGGAGGCGCCCCGCCGTGAAGGATAGGATCCATGGAGGGAGGGATCAAGGGTTTCGCCGCGGATGGCAGCACGATGCTGGACCAGGCGGCCATATGCCTCCTCAACCCCGGCGGCGGCGGCAGGCCGGTCACCGTGCGGGTCCACGAGCGCCTCATGGGTTGCACCCTGCGAGTGACGCACAGGGGGCGGACGCTTCCGTCGATCACGGAGACGGACGAGCGGCACGGCGGCGACACCACGCTGGTCATACCCATCCCGCGGCCCGTAGACATCCTCCCGGAGGAGCTCGTGGGATGCGCGTGGGTCTACGCGGTGCTGGACCGCGACGCGGAGTCGCAACAGCGGAGCGTCGATCAGGCCCCGTCGGGACCCCGCAATCGCCGATCGGGGCGGCACGGGGGCGCGACATCCGACCCCCCGGGCGACGCCGACCTCGTGCAGATCGGCGCCAGCGTCCCTTTGCTCCTGATCCCCGACACGGAGACCGCCCAGGAGATCTCCGACGCCGTGCGAACCATCCGAAACGACCTCGGAGACGCGCAGGCGAACCGCTTCGTCACGCGGCTCGGCAACTGCGTCGCGCCCGCCACAATCAACGAAGAAGATCTCGGCGCGGCGATGGAGGTGACCAAGGTGCTGGACCTGCGATTGACCGAGCGGATGCTGCTGCAGAGCATGTTCGCGGCGAGGCAGGAGGAGGGCGCGCGGGCTAACCGCGACGGGGGATCCGAGGCGGGCGGCGACGACTCCGACTCCGCCGCCGCCGCAATCGACGGCGGCGTCGACGGGGACGACTCGGACGACGCCGCCGCCGCCGCCGCGATAACCTCGTCGCCGAAGTTCGCCTTCCTCGGCGGCGATGGATGCTGTTTTCACGACGACGTCGTCAAGATGCTGCGTCGGGACCCCGGGTTGTCGCGAGCGTGGACGAATACGACGAAGCAGTGGAACGAGTCGGTTTGGATGATCTGCCTCGCGTGCTTCGCCATCCACGGGGTGACCACGCTGCAGTACTGCAATTTAAGCTGGGGGGTGTACGTGCGCACGGGGATCGGGCAGGTGATCTGCGCGAGGTTGAGCCGCGGCTGGCCGACGTATCTCGACGGCTTCCTCACGCGGCGCGGGTTAAATGACAAGCGGTTTTACCTCTACGCGGGTGGCGCCGCGCTCTGGTACGGGTACGGCGAGGGCGGCAGCTACGTCCGCCGCGAGAACATGCACGGCCAGTGCGCCCTCGACGCCTTGCACTATAAAGCGATCGTGTGCATATGCGCGATGATGGTCGTGTACTCGGCCCACCCGTTCGCGCACCGGCACCTTCGGGGCTTGGTCACCACGTGCGCGGTTTCCTTCACGGCGCCGTTTGTAGTGAACCACGCCCTCGGGCTCGCGGAGTACAACGGCTTCTGGGACGTTAACGTCGGCGCCGCGTTCCCAACGTTCCAACGCGTGTGTCTATCGCGTCTACCGTGGGACACGGCGGTGACGGGTAAGATCGCGGACGTGTGTGCGTCCGCGGTGCTCGTGTTTGCGGCGTACTGGGTGTGTCCCCTCGCGTGTGGGTGCTTTATTCAGCGCGAGTACGTTCGGCGGTTGATGCCGTCGACGGCGAACGCGCCGGGCGGGCGGCCTCGGCGGCGCCTGAACCCGCTGTAGTCGACTTTGATTGTACAACGTCGATCGTGTGTCTAGTCTAAGTGTCATCTAAAAGTGAGATTTATTCCCGCGTCGGCTTTTGGTGGAGACGACGGCGACGCCCTGCGACTCGAGGTACGCGAGCAGTTTCGTCCGGGGCACCTTTCTTCTCCACGTATCCGTCGCGTCTGTCCCGTTCGTCTTATCCGTCGCCTCGTCGCCGTTCTTCAGCGCCGCCGCCATGTCGTCCACGTCCACCGTCTCCATCAGTAGGATCCGATCGTACAGCCCTCGGTCGCGCTTGATCCAATCGCCGAGCCGATCCTCGAGGTCAATCGTCTTGGAGGCTTCGTCTTTGTATTCGGCTCCGACGCCGCGGCGCCGGCGTTTGGGCTGGCTCGCGCCGCCGCCGTCGGGCTGGGTGCTCGGACCGTGTCGCTGGCTCATCGTCGCGTTTTGGCTCTGGGTGCTGAAGGCGTACGCGGCGATGCACTGCGACACCATGTACGCTCGCGGTCCGTCTCTCATGCCTTGCCTCGCGAGTTCCCGTCTGAGCTCGGCGTCGGACCACGTCTCGAACGGGGGAGGGTTGATGGTGCGCTGCGACGCCGAGGGTGGTTCATCGTGTTCGCCGTGTTCGTCCTCGTCGTCTCCGTTCGACCGTGTTCTCGTCGTCGCCGTCGCGCCGAGTCGTTCGCGAAGGGGGAGGGGATCCGGCGACGGGGTCTCGCTCACCGCGCCGTTCGACGCGGGTGAGACGAGATCGATGGGGCAGCTCACGCGCGCGCCGTCGGTTCCCCGGGGCGCCGGCGAGCGGGATTCGGGCCGGGCGTCATCCGGCCACGACGTCAACTCGCCCGTCGCGTCGTCCCTGCGGTGGTCAGTGCGGAGAGATGAGAGACGGTGAGCGCGGGCTCGTGGTGGGTGGCGCGCTCCAAAGTTGACAAGCGGAAGAAATCGGGCACCCCACGTGGAAGGGAAAGGACGGGTCCGTCGCGGGCGCGCACCATGAGTATCCCGCCGCACCAAGCACCTCCAGCTGCGCGGACTCCGGGTCCGTGCCGAGTCGATCGGCTACCCGCGCCCAGAGCCTCGATGGAGAGACGCGCATGCAGCCACCCTCCGTCCGCCCCGCAAAGACTGAACTGAATCGGAGCAACAACGGCCAGATACGCCAGTTGAGATGAGTTGGAATTTTCTTCACCCCGCCGGAGGTCGCGCTAGCACTGGCACTACTCTTTCGTTGTGAGTTAGACTAATATTCCTACTCGCCCCCATGTTATGCTCCGGCCGCTGGAGGATCCAGCGATACCGAGCGAGGCCGTGGGTGACGATCCTATAGCACTACTCTTTCATTACATCAAGTCTACACTGCACCCGCGGTGAGAGTTCTTCACGGAGACGTGCACGACGTCGTCGTCGCGGCGCCTCCAGCGCTGAACTGACCGGTGGAGCACGTCGCGCACGCGGTCACGTTCCAGAACTCGTCGGCGTTGCAAGCATCAGCAAGGATCTCGTATCCAATTGAAATATCCGTCAAAGCCGCAACCCTTGACGGCACCGATGCTGAGTTTGAATTGTTCGTTGGAGCACAGCACGCTGTTGGAGGATGCGCAGTGCGCAACCGCTTCCTCGTACGTATTTCTCGAAGCGCAGCCGGGCCGATGAATGTTTGAAGCAGTGACGATGTCTGCATCGTAGCAGCACGTCACGGCGATGTCCGTACTTGCCAAGGCGCTTGGAGGCGTGACAGGGCCCCCGCCGTAGGTTGTTTGCGATCTGTCGACGCATTGCACCGACGGCGTGGGCGTAGGATTGCCGTCTGCTCTCTGGAACGAAATCTTGGCGGTTGTGGCCACGGGGGGATCGTGGCTCGCAAGTTGGGCAGCGTTAGGCTCGTATATCCATGGCTGGTAATCAGGGTAATCCGTTGGAGGCGTGTCGTAAAACTGAGGTCCCGTTTCGCACCCGCTCAACTCCGTGAGCTGAAAATTGTAGGGATGACCACCACGCCCGTCAATAGGGTCCGTGGGAAAGGTCGACCCGTAAAACGTCGAGGGGCAATCGCCGGTGTTGTACGGCGAGAACAGGGTGACATCCTTGGTATTTGACGACGAATCGCCGACGATCACCTCGACGGGGGCACCGCCGCACCTGAGAGTCATGAAAGGACCCCAACCGGTTGCACCCTGGTCAGTGCGCGTGATTCGTACCTTCTTCCTGCATCCGCACGTGACCGTCTCCTCGACGTTGAACTTGTCGGTGAAATTCCAGTCGGGGTGCGCAAAGGTGAAACCGGTCGAGTTCGAAGTCGCAAGGCTAAGCTCCCCCGTCGGACACGAGCCCCAAGCGATGTTGTTGGGCGGGATCACAGTCTTGTTCTGTAGATTGGATCTTCCCGCGTATACCTTCACGTCGCCGCAGGTGAAGTAGAACGGAGCGCCCCAACCCGTCCCGTCGACGCGCGTCACGAGCAGCTCGCGCTGACAAGGAGGGGGATCGTCGCAGGAATCGCTCGATAGCGTTGACTGCGGCACGACCGATCCGGTCTTGACGTAAGGAGCGGTGCATGCGGCGCACGACCAATCGCTTCCAGACCAATGGGCGTGGTGGTCATCATTGCACGTGCACGACGTCGCGGATCCGCCGGCGCCGACGGAGTCCCCGGGGCACGCCACGCACGCCTGGCCGCTCCAGTACTCGTTGGCGTTGCACGTGATACACGATGTCGTCGTCGCGTTGCCTCCAGCGCTGAACGATCCGCCGGCGCAGTCCTCGCACGCGGATCCGTCCCATTTCTGGTCGGCCGCGCACGTACATAAAGTCCCGTCTCCCGTGCCGGTTGAGCCGCCGGGGCACGCGGTGCATCCCTGGCCGTTCCAGTACTCGTCGGCGTTGCACGTGATACACGATGTCGTCGTCTCGGCGCCCCCGAGGCTGAACTGACCGGCGGGGCACGTCGCGCACGCGGTCACGTTCCAGAACTCGTCGGCGTGGCACGTGCACATGACGTGTGTTAATTTCGTCGAGCCGGCGGGGCACGTCACGCAGGCTGAGCCATGCGCGTATTCGTCCGCGGCGCAGCACACGGTCGCATCGCCTCCCGGGCTCGTCGTCGCGACCGGGCAGTGCTTACACGCGGCGCCGGCCCAGTATTCGTCGACGGCGCACCATCTCCTGTACGGCCTCCAGTCGAAGCTCGCCGCCTCGACGACGTCGCCCTCGGGGATGTACTTCCACGCGTCAAACTCTCCGGCGTCGTTCAACGAGTCGCCCTCTTTCGTGAGATCCATCACGTACCCGTCGTACCCGTTTTTATCGGACGCGATCGCCGCCGTGGTCAGCACGACGTTCCCGTCGGCATCCTTGAAGTCGACCTTCATGTCCTCGACCCGGGTGCGATATGCATCGAGCCTGTTCACGATGAGCACGCCGTCAATCAGGTACTCCTGACCGAGGTCGATCTCCATGGACTTGTCGCCGGCACCGCAATCACTTATGAAGCAGGAGTGAGCGACATCAGTATTCGTCGACCCGTCAACCAGAAGCGCCCCAACACCATTATGATGACACGCGGGTGAGCACGTCACGTCCTTCCCGGCGGCGAGGTTGACGTCCGGGAACGCGCTGCTCCACGCGGCAAGTTCCAGGAGATTAATGGTCTTGCCGGCCGCTGATTCGGTCTTGTAGATCCGTATGTACCGCGCCGAGACGCACTCACCGTCGGCGACGCACTTGTACGCCTCCGGGGTCGGCGCCGTCACCGCGGGCTCGTCGTAGCGGTCCACCTGGCTGAGCCCGCGCCGGGTCAGCAGCGAGCACCCCCGCTCGCACTCGGGCACGTATTTGTCGACCAGCCCGTCGCGAATGGCGAAGACCTCGTCGAGCGGAAGCAGGCCGGCGTAAAGCCTGAGCTCCGCGATGTCGCCGCGGAACACCCGCTTTCCTTTCGCGCCCCCCGCGGTGTTCTCCTTGGACATGCACCCGACCGAGAACGGGCTCTGCTCGTGCGCGACGGTGGCCGGGGTGAAGCCCTGGACGGAGAAACCCTGCGCCGCGCCGTTGATCTCCGTGGGATCGATCAGATCCGCGCGACCGAGCCTCGTCGTAAACTGCGTCAACGCGCGCACGTGCCCGTCCTGACCGAACGTGTACTGGATCGCCACCACGTACTTCTTGTTCTCGCGCGGCTCGGCGCTCCGGCGAACCTCGCCGCCGTGTTCGGTCGGGGAGTAGAGCGTCCGCTCGTTCTCGTGCCACGCGAGCCCGAACCCACGCGCGGGGAACTCGCCAAAGTCAAAGACGAAATCGAGCGGGTCGTCGTCGCCGCCCCAAGGCACCGGGCGCGGCTCGATCACCGCGAACACGGTGACGCCCGGGAACGACCAGTGCGACATGCCGTACGTCAGCAGGTTGTCACTCGAGAGTGGGTCGAGTCGCATGCAGCTGAACCCTTCGACGCCATCCTGGAAAAAGTCGGAGAATCCGAACCGGAGCGCCTTGTGCCCGT
>Ga0209631_10005463_pt1 | contig 13454 bp, 15 predicted proteins | sample COG_08_FD_184752 | JGI IMG/M metagenome (GOLD analysis project Ga0209631, IMG submission 184752) | Pelagic Microbial community sample from North Sea - COGITO 998_met_08 (SPAdes) (version 2) | ecosystem: Environmental > Aquatic > Marine > Neritic zone/Coastal water | place: Helgoland, sampling... | reverse complement strand
AAGGGAGAGAGGTATTAGCCTCTCTCCCTTATTACCACTTTTAATCTATAGATTAAAAAGTTTTTACAATAATTGGAACTGCATACCAATGTTGAAAGAATCTACAGTAGCATTGATACCGTTTTTATCACCAGAGTAAAATGCCATGATTTTTGCATTATGGCCGTCAATGATGTAGTTAAATCCTCCCTCCGTAACCGATCGATTCCCAAGATTCCCAGCAGTATTACTCTGTCTTCTGGCAAAATGTTGATATCGAACGTAGGGTTGAAGTTTACCCCAACCCATTCGATCAGGAAGTAGATAACTTGCTAATGCAAGGTAGCCTTCGCCTTGTATAAGGCTGGTATCTGGGATATCATCTGTGTCGTAATCGTAATAAGCTCCTTCTAGATTAACTACTCCACCATTTGAAATCTTTTTCTCCATTAGAAAATCTATATTCCAACCCGTAAAGTCGCCCTGTGTAGCAGCAGTAGTGCCTGTACCTGCCCCATCCTCCTCATGCTGAAATGCAAATGCTAGCGCCAGCACATCCTTAGCTCCATAATATGAGCTGGTCGTATAATATCCAGGCTCTGGAGTCCAAAAATTATATGTAAAACGTGCCGCATGTAGAAAATTATCATTCTCGTCAGGGTTAGCATCAGCATTGCTTGCGATGGTCCTGCCCTCAAATATTCCATAAGACCATTTGAACTTTCCGCCCCCGTATTCTTTAAAAACCATTGCACCATGGTCTCGTCCGGCTGCAATTGCTGGATAAGCCTGAACAACTGGGAAATTGTATACATTTAGAAAGTAAGGACCATTTAGGTTAGATCTATCACTGGGAGGAAGAAACTTTCCCACCCAAAGGTCAAACCCTTTAATGGAAAAAGTGGCTCTTGCATCTAGAACAAACAAGTTATGGAACTGGCCACTTGTTGCTTGAGTGTAGTTATCAGCAACACGATCATTAGTGTTGTTAACTTCAGTGTTAAATTCAAAGAGAATATTTTTATGAACTTGGGTTAATGTATATAACCTCATATTGTCCAACTGTATGTCACTAGCAGAGCCACTTTGATTGCCAGTGGAGTCATTTGAAGTAGATAAAGAACTCCTGAAACCGGCACCAAATTTCATCCACCTATCACCATCCCCTTTTACCATTACCCAAGCGCCTGCGAAAGACGGCAAAGCCATGCATAGTAAAAGCACAGCAAATAATCCAAAAAAATTTCGCTTATATTGATACAACATTCTATCTCCTCCTATTTTCTTCTTTAAAATTAATTCGATTTGTTTTTGGCGTCGCAAGCAAGCTGTGATCCCATTCTAAATTAAATATTTAGCCGCTCACTCTAACATAACTAAGAAAATTACAAAACTTTTCCAAATCAAACACTTTTCACATCTGTATTTTTTACCGTTTGGGTCAATTGAACTTTTCCCCCGTTTCCTTTATAAAAATTTATGGTCAATTTTCCAGTAAAGAATGTTTTGGCAAGTTTGTTCAAAATATCGATCAAATCCGTCAAGTAATTCCTCTTTTATTTACTACAAAACTAAGTCTTAAATATTTTTAATTACCTTCTGTCACCTCTAAAGCAAAATTCATTCCATCTAGCCCTTAACAAAATAAGTCATTTTTTTACAAATATTTATATCTTAATAATATTATGAAGGCGTCTTTAAGAGATCAAAGTTGCCCTAATATTAAGCGTTTATATTTTCTTTATGGTTATTTTTAATGCACAAAACAGAATTCAGAGAGAATTTTGGGTTGGTGTTTTTTAAGCAATTTAAAAATATGTAATACTTTATTTGTTGCGCTAAAGGTAATTTGAAGGAGTGAACTTATTTAAAATAATTTTTCAAAAAGATTTTTTTGCTGAATTTTATATTCCTCTTCCTCTATCAGTCCTTGCTCATAAAGATGCTTTAATTGTCTGAGTTTAACTTCTAAGGCTGGATTCATTTGTTTACCAGAATTCCCACTCTCAATAAAATCAGACGATTCCATACTTGCCCCTTCTTTTGTTTCAGCAACAGGAAGTTGTAATTTTGCAACCATCCAGTTTTTATGCAAACGCTTATTTGAACTAGACTTGTAATAAAGTTGACCTTTTTGAGGTATCAACTCCCAAGCAAAAATATTCCAGGCACGGGCATTGTTTTTTTGAAAAAACGTTTGTCCGTGAATCGATTCAAAACGCCAACTTAAATAATTTCTAAAAGAAAAGATATCAGCCACAGTAGTCCCGGTTTTGCTTTTCAATTCAATGTGGATAATCTTTCTGGGGCCTACACGCGCAAAAGCTTTCACAAGAATTGGAGCTAATTTTTTAATTTCAACTGGAAGAAAAGCACTTTCTTCCTTGCTACCCAAAGAAGTTCCTTTATATTTTAGAGAAACGAGATGATTAACCACTTCCCTAATAGAGATTTTTATAGGGTGATTTAATCTAAATTTATTAATATCAAAATTTTCAGGTATTTTAGATCTGAAGCTAACATTTAGCTCAATGTTTTTTGTTTGGGCAACCGCACTTTTTATGCCTCCATAAGTAGCTAGGATGAAGAAAAATGAAACTAGTAGGGACTTTAAAAATCTATAGACTAAAATCATTTTTTTGCTCTACAAAGTATCATCAAGATATTAATTTCAGACTTATAATAGTCCCTGATCAATAATAAATTTTTCGATTTTATCAATTCCTACACCTTCTTTTAAGTCAGTAAATACGAAAGGTGTTTCACCCCGCATTTTTTTTGCATCTCTTTTCATAATATCAAGAGAAGCTCCCACATGTGGAGCAAGATCAATTTTATTGATAACCAATAAATCAGATTGAGTAATACCTGGGCCGCCTTTACGAGGAATTTTATCTCCTGCGGCGACATCAATCACATAAAGCGTCAAGTCTGAAAGTTCAGGACTAAACGTTGCAGCGAGATTATCCCCTCCGCTTTCCACAAAGACCATATCCAAATCAGAAAAGTTTAGACATAACTCATCAATTGCAGATAAATTGATGGAAGCATCCTCTCTGATTGCTGTATGCGGGCAGCCCCCAGTTTCTACTCCTTTTATCCGTTCTTCCTGTAACGCTTTATTTTGGATCAAAAACTGAGCATCTTCCTTTGTGTAAATATCGTTGGTCACGACTGCAATTGAATACTTTTCTCTCATGCGTCTACACAATGCATTGACTAAAGCTGTTTTTCCTGATCCAACCGGTCCACCTATCCCAACCCTAAGTAACTGTTTCATTAAATTCTAGGACCTGAATAATCGTGTATATTGTGTTTCATGCAGTGCACTAGCTATTCCCTGGCCAGGAGAGGTATAACCCACTTCTTCATCCTCCAAAGATAATCCTTTTGTAACACAGTTTGGAATAATACTAGTAAAGGAAGATAGGATCCTTTGCCCGCTGGTTTGCCCAATCGGTACTAGTTTGATTGCGACTAGTACTTGATTCTCCGCCCACATCCGCAAATATCCTAAAATCGCATTATGAAGAGATATTTCCCATCGAACTGCACCTAAAGTAAACAAGGATAAAAAACAGGCTCTGGGTTTCTTTTTCCACTCCCCTGCTTCTGCTATGCCCAGATCTACCAGCAACCGCGAGAGCGCTTGTGCAAGTTGTTGTTCTTCTTCCTGTAGTTCTTTGGAGTCACGGCTGGCGAAAAGAAAATCATTCCAAAAAAGCACCTCATTTTTATCCTGAGATGACCATCCATTATATAAGCGTGATAAAATTGGTACATCCAGATATGTTAGAGAGTTTTCAAGTAGGCCTTGGATCCACAATGAAGTTGAAGTTTCATCAAAGACCCATTTTGAAGAGACCGCAAACTCCAAACCTTGCGAGTAAGCATAGGCCCCTACGGGAAGAGTAGGACTGCACAATTGAAGTAAGCGCAAAGTTTCTTCAGGCCGTTCGGAATACATTTATGTTTCGCCATGGTGAGAATGGGATTGTGCGGAATGACCACCATACGCTCCTCCTTCTGGTTCAAAAGGAGCAAGTTCATGCTTCACAGAAAGACCCAGAGAACGAATCATATCTTCCAGCACATGATCTCTTTGAATTCTGATCCAACCCTCGCCAATTTGGACAGGAATATGTCGGTTACCTAAATGATAGCAGGCACGCGCTAATAAAAAATGGTCTGGAGTGGCAAACAGGACGACCTCTTCATCGGCAGCTCGAACTTCGATAATCAACCCATTATCGGCGCGTAAAAAATCACCTTGCCTCAATACACTTCCTCGCTCCAACATCAATGCTGCTTCCTGATTGTCGTCCAGGAAAATTCTTAGGCGGCTCTTTTGCCTTTTGCTAAAAGGAAGGGTAAGACTCAAAGAAGTCGAAGTAGGCTCGGTAAGTTTTTCTTTTATTGTTAGCATTAGTTATCACTAAAAAAGAAAATATCTTTGTGCCAGTGGTAATACATTAGCAGGCTCACAGGTTAATAACTCACCATCGGCTCGCACTTCATAAGTTTGTGAATCCACTTCAATTTTCGGTAGATAGGCATTATGAATGAGATCTTTTTTGGTAACGGAACGAGTATCTTTGACTGCAACCAGCCGCTTATGCAATCGTAATTTCTCACCCATTCCGGTTTCAGATGCTGCTTTCGATACAAAGCTCACACATGTTTCACTACGTGCCCCTCCCAATGCCCCAAACATGGGACGATAGTGAACGGGTTGCGGGGTAGGGATTGAAGCATTCGGATCCCCCATAGGTGCAGCTACGATCATTCCTCCTTTTATGATCATAGCGGGTTTGGCACCAAAAAATGCCGGTTTCCACAAAACAATATCGGCCAGTTTTCCTATTTCGATCGAACCAATTTCATGGCTCATTCCATGCGTAATCGCAGGATTGATCGTATACTTCGCTACATAACGTTTGGCACGAAAATTATCATTCCGGGAAGAGTCGGGCTTTAATGGACCGCGTTGCACTTTCATTTTGTGGGCGGTTTGCCAGGTTCTGCAGATCATCTCACCTACTCGTCCCATAGCTTGAGAGTCAGAAGCAATCATGCTGAACGCTCCTAAATCATGAAGGATATCTTCAGCTGCAATGGTTTCTCGTCTGATCCTCGATTCGGCGAACGCAACATCTTCAGGAATTTTAGGGTCAAGATGATGGCACACCATGAGCATGTCCAAATGCTCATCGATTGTGTTAACTGTATAAGGTCGAGTTGGATTTGTCGAGGACGGCAGAACATTCATTTCGCCACAGGCTTTAATAATATCCGGCGCATGCCCGCCACCAGCACCCTCTGTATGATAGGTATGTATAGCCCTATTTTTAAACGCCGCTAAAGTATTTTCAACAAAACCTGATTCATTCAAAGTATCGGTATGAATTGCAACCTGCACATCGAATTGGTCGGCTACCGTTAAACAATTATTTATTGAGGCAGGAGTCGTCCCCCAATCTTCATGGAGCTTCAACCCCATAACTCCTGCAATCACCTGCTCTTCTAGTGCCTCAGGAAGACTGGCATTGCCTTTACCCATAAATCCGAAATTTATGGGTAACTCTTCGACTGCTTGATACATGCGTTGAATGTTCCAAGGACCCGGTGTACAAGTGGTAGCATTGGTTCCAGCAGAAGGACCGGTTCCACCGCCAAGCATTGTAGTGACGCCAGACATAAGCGCCTCATCGACTTGTTGTGGACAAATGAAATGAATATGAGCATCAATAGCACCAGCAGTTGTAATTAGACCTTCCCCTGCAATGGCCTCTGTACCAGGGCCAATAATGATATCTACATCAGGCTGTATATCGGGGTTTCCCGCTTTTCCAACCCCTACAATGCGCCCCGATTTAATTCCAATATCTGCCTTAACAATGCCCCAGTGGTCCAGGATCAAAGCGTTGGTAATGACAACATCAACGGAATGTTTGGATGTCCTCTGACTTTGCCCCATTCCATCACGAATTACCTTACCTCCTCCAAACTTGACTTCCTCACCATAGGAAGTTTTGTCTTCTTCCACTTCAATCCAGAGATCGGTATCTCCTAAACGCACTCGATCTCCTGTTGTAGGACCATACATATCTGCATAAGCACGTCTATTTATTACACTCATTTTTTTTCCTCCAACGGTCCCATAACCTTTCCATTGAATCCATATACATGACGAGAACCTAAAAAAGCGACCAATTCGACTTGCCGCTCTTGTCCCGGTTCAAATCGAACTGCAGTACCTGCAGGAATATTTAGACGGAACCCTTTTGATTTTTCACGATCAAAATGCAAAGCATCATTCGTTTCAAAAAAATGATAATGCGATCCCACCTGAATCGGCCGATCTCCAGAATTGGAAACAGTTAAGTAAACCGTTTTTCCATTTTCGTTCAGGATAATATCCCCTTCATTCACTTTTATTTCGCCAGGAATCATTTCCATTCTCCATTTAGGTGATTGGGTTGTGAACCGTAACCAATTTGGTCCCATCCGGGAAGGTTGCTTCTACTTGAACTTCATGGATCATTTCGGGAATACCTTCCATAACCTGTGCGCGTTTGAGTAAAGTTGTTCCATAATGCATCAATTCTGCAACACTTTTTCCATCTCGGGCAGCTTCCAGAATAGCTGCTGAAATATAGGCAACCGCTTCTGGATAGTTGAGCTTCACACTACGAGCTAACCTTCTTTCTGCTAACAACCCGGCTGTAAAAATCATCAGCTTGTCTTTTTCCCTAGGGGTGAGTTCCATTGTGACCTCTTTTTACTTATTTTTCTGAATTTTCAATATTAAAAACCAATTCAAGTATAATATCAAGTAGCCCAAATTCTTGGCTCTACCGCTTCGCGCTGGAGTACATTTTGACGTAATATTTTCCATACCTTAATGAGGTGACTTCTGCATCTCTCCACACTATTTCCCATAAAATAGCAAATGATAATACCATCCGTTTGAGTTGCGGAAAATAATTCTTGTTCACCCATGGGACTTGATATTTTATTTATTTCGTTCACCAATTCTACTTTATCTATTACGCAAACCATATTCCCAATAACTGGAAATCCCTGCAATCCCCATTTTGCATGGAGGGCATTATCATCTCCATTTAGTTTCAGACGTTCTATCCATAAAGGCTTGCCTTCACGCCAAACTTCAAAACGTTGGTCCAGTTCGCCGCGAGAAAAGCTTTCATTCGAAGCGGGCCGTCCTAAACATAAAATTTCCCAACCCATAAAATGACTGTCGCAAGATAATTCAACTTTTGTTTTAATCTGCGCCTTAGCACCAGAAAAAATTATACTTTCTGATGGAAACCATTCCACGATTCCTTGAGGTTCGATTTTTATTATCTGCTCCTGTCTGGCCACAGCACCGGAACTTCGATAAAATTTTCCTGCTGCTGGTGTTGTAATCAGGGTATGAGCCTTGGGGTTTACGTTTATAGAAATATTTAAATGATCTCCTCCGACCACTCCACCAGGTGGATGTAAAATATAAATATGGCAAGTTCCATTTGGCTCTGGATAGAAAGGTTTCTGAACTTGCAAAGGGCCATGGTGCTTACGGTAATCAAGCAGAGTCCTATTATTGGAATTCGAAAACTTCAATTCCAATCGAGCACTCCATCCCAAGTCTAATTTTTTATTTCTCAATCTGATCAAGGGTATAAGTTTATAAATAAAGAGGTTAGAATAATAATTGTCTTTGGTAACACGCCTTATAACACCAATAACAGGACAAATGACTCACCAAATTCTACAAGCCTATAGCTAGATAGAATTTATCAACTGCCTTAGAAAGAAATAGAAATTAAAGAGGAAGATATTTGCAGAGTTTTTTGTCCTTCTCCTATTAGGTGAGCTTTCTCAGTAAAAGTGGACACAAAGAAAGCTATGTCAACCTGAGTGGTTGATGCATTATCTACAACTAATACTCATCTGCGTCCATGATCTGCACCTTAAACTATGCTGTTAACTATGTTACCTTTGCCTATCTCTGGGGGGACAATCGTATTAACAGAAGCTTCAGTGTTTATTTGTCTAGCACCAATACCTTCTAATTTAGAAGGTTGCCGACTTGCTCCCATTTCACGGAATTCTGCTTTGATTATCTCTTCTGTTTGAAATTTATCAGGTTCAAAATCTAACGTTTCGATCAATAATTTACTTCTATTAGCTCCCTGCATGCTGCTAACTTCTAGTCCATTATTAAGCTCAATCATCACCTATCTCCAAAATCTAGTTAATTAATCGAAGTATACTACCCGCTTAATATTGTATGAGATTATTCTCATAGCCCATTTGGTAAACTCCATCTTTTTACTATTAAGATAAAGTGTTGCGTCGACCGGTTGAAGTCGCAACCAAAAGCGGACATTGTCTGTACGACTAAATCTTGCTTTTTACAATTTAGCGCCCGCATCTTTTAATAATTCTTCGATATTTTTATGACCATTTTTGGACGCAATCGCTAAAGCCGTTCTGCCATCGGATGCTTTAATATCAATATCGGCTCCTTTTTTCAAAAGAAGCTCAACTATGTTTATATTTCCGTTTTCGGTCGCGTACATTAAAGCCGTTAAACCTTCGCTATCTTGAATGTTTGGATTATCTCCACGGTCTAAAAAATACGTTGCCATTTCTCTGTGACCACTTTTTACAGCAACAAATAAAGAATCTATCCCACTCATTTGGCTTCTCCAAATAAATTCAACATATTTAGAAATCTCAATTAGACTGACCAGACCCCACTATTTATACCAGATTTGACCCGACCTCCGCAAAGCAGTCCAAATGTTAAACTTTTAAAAACTATTTGGTAAGGGGGGGGATTATGGGTAGGTTGCTTGGATGGAACTTTAAGTCCATTTTCTCTCCAAATCCAAAAAACCCTCTTATGATTGACTTTCCAGCCATCCTGATTCAGTAAAGCGGTGATACGCTTATATCCATATCTTCCATACTTACTGGAAAAACTAGTTACACTATTGCGTAATAATTCTTCATCACCCATCTGCTTCCATTCATATCTCTGCGTCGCCCGACACTGGCCCAGAACTCGACACGCTTTTCGTTATGACACCCCATAATATTCCATGGCATTGTCTACCATCTCTCTACGTCGTGCCGAGCTTACAAGTTTCCCGAGGCAACATCCTTCAAAATCGCCTTATCCAGACTCAAGTCCGCTACCAAACGCTTTAACTGAATATTCTCCTTCTACAGCTCCTTGGACCTCCTGGCTTGATCTATACGCAACCCACCATATTCCTTGCGCCAGCGGATGAGTTTTTGTTCATAGATACCTAGCTTTTTTTGCTGCTTACACCTGAGTCAAGGCTTTAGACACAATAACCTCTGCTTCTCGAAGTTTTACAATAATTTGCTCCGGACTAAATCGTTTCCTACCCATAATCCCCCCCTTAGCAAATAGTTTTTAAAAGTTTAACATTTGGACTGCTTTGCGGAGGTCGGGTCAAATCTGGTATAAATAGTAGGGTCTGGTCAAACAGGTTTTTCAGACCACACACAAAACGAAGCAGGCACAGAACAAGTGCAACCACGAGACCAAGAAGTATCCAAAAAAAGAATAAGCAATTTCAAACGAGAGACCAACATAAAAACACACACAAAGGGACAAGGACTAAAATGTCAAAAGAATACAAAGATATCAATAGTGGCAAATTTAAGTCTATAGGACAGAAAGAGGTAGAGCAGATGAATGGCACACGCGAGATGTCAAACGAAGAACGAAAACAAAGCAGAAGAAAGAAAAAAAGAGTGGGAGGGGACGCCATGCGACACCGATAGGCACATAACCTAAACAAATACCCTAATAGTTGCTAGTGGCTCTTTATAAGCGCTCGAATGTGTGAAGGTTCATATCGACTAGTAACGATTTGCGTTTACAGGTTCAGACCTTTCCAAAGGAAAGAGTCATGGTTTCTCGTTTAAGATAAGTTTGCTTAAGAACTTATTTAACTTAAAGGAGAAACCAATTACTCAAGACCAATACGTTATCAGAAGAAAGTTGAACATTCTAGAGCTGGGTGATTCGCTGGTTAATATATCGGAAGCCTGCCGCAATTGATGAGGGGATAGAGTAAAACATTAGGGTTAAAATTATAAAAGTAAACTCTTAAAAAATACTCATTTAAATTGATAGGATTTGTAAGAAGAATGTAAAGGTCTGATAAACATATGTCGAGGAATGACCCGATGAATGAAAATAATAAAATATTTAAGAGTCCTGCTACCTCCAGGGGTTTAGTGAAGTTAACAAAAGAGAAGCTTATAAAAGTTCTTGATGATTCTAAAACCTTCAATCATTTTACTCGAGACGAAAAACTATTTTTATGCAAACTATCAAACCAGCTCGTATTCAATAAAAAAGGTGAATATATCCTCCATGAAGGTGAAAAAGGAACATCCCTTTTCATCCTACTAAAAGGGGAGATTGTTATAACAAAGAATATTAATAAATCAATAACCATAGCAACCCTTGGTCCGGGAGAGATTTATGGAGAAATATCTGTATTTTTACATCGCAAAAGAAATAGTAATTCAGTAGCTAAAAAGGACACGGTATCACTCGAAATAGATATGCCTTTAATGCAAAAGATGGGTGATGTTATGGAAAAGAAATTTTATAGGCTTGCAGTTGAAGCTCTGGCAATAAAATTAGATCGCACAAATGACGCTTTGGTGGAAGTCAACAATGCACTCTTGAAGGCTAAAGATTTTTCAATTGCGGATTTGCATAGTAATTTATAACCTTTTTTAAAATTTAGCCCGTTCCTCCAATTGGGGGTACGGGCTTTTTTTTGTTCTAAATTTTTGGGCACGTTCTACTTTCAAAAATAAAAAATACCCCCTCATCTCCCTCGAGTTTAGGTATCGCAATGACATAGGGAATATTTATCATTCTATGACTCATTTTATAGCACTAGCCCTTTTATTTGTTCGATTATTAAGCAGAGTTCTTTTTTGTTTTTGAGACTTTCTACTTTAACTATTTATTGAATAAGCATTTACTGAATCTTCGTTAAAGTTGGCACGCAACTTGTAACCTCTTAAACAAGTTTTAATTAGAAAGGTCTACCGCCTCCCAATAACCTAAGGGAATCATGAACAAAATTGAAGTTATAAAATCAGAGAGAGACGGGTTGAAAATAAAAGAAGACATCGCTCGGTTCGCGAAAGAAGGATGGGAATCGATCAGTGAAGATGATATCCAGCGTCTCAAATGGTATGGACTGTTTTTGCGTAATCCGACTCCGGGTTATTTTATGCAACGTGTACGCATTCCGAACGGGATTTGTTTTTCGCATCAAGTGAAATCTTTGTGCAACATTGCAAAAAAGTTCGGTAATGGCATTATCGATATCACTACGCGTCAGCAGGTTCAATTGCGCCATTTGAAAATTGATGACGTTCCGAAAATCTTTAAAATTCAAGAAGAGGTGGGTCTCACATCTATTCAAACGGGTTTGGACAACATAAGAAATATTATGGGTTGTCCAGTTGCAGGATTGAGCCCTAAAGAAAAGGTCGATGCTTATTCGCAGGTTAAGGCGTTGACTGAACATATATCGGGCAACTTAGAATTCTCAAACTTACCCCGGAAGTTCAATATTGCCATTACCGGTTGTGCTGATGACTGTGTCCACGCGGAAACCCAGGATCTGGCATTGGTTCCGGCCGTCCAGGAGTTAGCTGGCAATCCAGTTTATGGTTTCAATGTATTAGTAGGAGGTAAACTGGGTTCCGGCGGTTACCGGATTGCCACTTCTCTAGATGTTTTTGTTGTGCCGGAGGATGTCGTAAAAATTTGTTCGGCTATCATTATTTTGTTTCGCGACCATGGCAGTCGAGAGGTGCGCAGTAAAAACAGGCTGGCTTTTCTCATTGAAGAATGGGGAGAAGAAAAATTCCGTATTGCTTTGCAGGAGAAATTAAGCGCCCCTTTAATTCCTGCGGGAGTGGATTTAAGGGGCAACGAAAAATCGGAACACATTGGTGTTTACCGACAAAGGCAAGCATCAATGAACTATGTCGGATTAAAAGTTCCAGTGGGAAGAATTCACGCGGATAAACTGCAAGGTATTGCGCGCATTGCAGAAAAATATGGAAATGGTGAGATACGTTTTTCGCATTCTAATTCTCTTATCATTCCTAATGTGCCGGATCAGAAACTCGGTGATTTGCTGGAAGAATCTCTTGTTAAAGAGTTTACCTATCATCCCTCCAGTGTTATGCGTGGACTGGTGAGTTGCGTTGGCATGGATTATTGCCATTTGGCTACTATCGAAACTAAATCCAGAGCTTTGCAGGTAGCCGTGGAGCTGGAAGGCAAATTGCCAGACACAGCGCCTATTACCATGCATTGGTCGGGATGCCCGGCTAGTTGTGGCAATCACCTTGTCGCCGATATCGGATTGCTCGGTAAAAAGATTAAGCGCGGGAAAGAAGTAGTAGATGCGGTGGATGTTTATATGGGTGGGCGGACCGGTATTGACCCTAAGCTTGCTGTAAAAGTTTTGGAAGATATCCCATGCGATGAGCTGGCAAAAGTTTTGGAGCTCGTTGTCCCTTTTCACACGCGGGAAAAAATGCACCCCATCAAAGGGAAAAAATACAAGCGAAACTGGAAGAAGGCTTCAGTTGAAAACAATACTGAGACGCTATTAGTAAATGAGGGTGCCGATAAAAATGCGGTTAAATCTAATTAGACAGGAAAGAAGTCATGTTTGAAACGGATATTGAAAAACTGGCTGCTGCATCTGAAAGTAAAATTAAACCGATGAATCGTTTTCCTCAAAAAATAAACTGGAGCTCGTAGAGCAAAAATCAAGGTGATTTCATAACAGCGTGACTCGAAAAGGGATTGGTATTGCTTTCTTCTTTCTCTTATAATACGTCTCAATTCAACTTGAGAACCTTCATGAAGAAATATACTGTTCTAATTTTAATACTTCTGGTTTTGTTTGGTTGCCCACCACCAAAGGCTCAAAAAAAAATGCCTCGAATTTTTTTACTGAGTAATACATTGGAAGCGGGTATAGAACCTTCGTTTATTATCACTGATGATTTCAATCGCAATCAAAAGTTGGACCTTGTCGTTGTAAACAGCGGAGGACATTCTTTTTCTTTTTATAAGGGCAATGGAGACGGGTCTTTCAATGAGCAACTGGTTTACAAAACAGGGCGAGGCCCAATCTGTCTCGCTGCGGAAGACTTTAATAAAGACGGGTATAAAGACATTGCTGTTCTCAATTACGAAGATCAAACGGTACAGATATTTTTGAATACAAAGCTGGGGAGCTTTAGAAAAACCAGCGAGATTCTAAAGCCAGGAAAAATTCCCATCAATATGATTTCAGGGGATTTTAATAATGATGGTAGCCCCGACATTGCCATCACCATGCGCTTTTATCAGGTAGTGATCCTTTTAGGGA
>Ga0209631_10005462_pt1 | contig 13456 bp, 9 predicted proteins | sample COG_08_FD_184752 | JGI IMG/M metagenome (GOLD analysis project Ga0209631, IMG submission 184752) | Pelagic Microbial community sample from North Sea - COGITO 998_met_08 (SPAdes) (version 2) | ecosystem: Environmental > Aquatic > Marine > Neritic zone/Coastal water | place: Helgoland, sampling... | reverse complement strand
ATTCCTTGGTATGATGCACTTCCAAGACAAATACAATGAAGATTTAGAGAGATTACAAAGATGTGATATTCACTATGTTACTCCAGACCTTAGAATAGTCCCATTCTGTGCATTTAACGTAATTCCAGAATGGTACAGAGACAGAATCCAAAAGAAATATTCTATCACTGTAGAGGAATGGGAAGAACGCGAAGGTGTTAAACTTGAAGATGGTCTATACAGAGGTCTTATGAGACGCGGAGCAGGCGATGAACTTGCTGCTGGCTGTGCAAAGAGTCAGATGTTCCATGATGCATCTCAAGCAACAATGTGATAGAATTTTCTAGTCAAAAGAGTAATAACAGTTATAATTAAAAATCACTTGTATTGAATTTTCAAACTGTCTTATTTCAATCTGATAAATTTACCTTAAAATTAAACCATATTGTAATAGTTGGTGTTTTAGTTTTAGCGTTTTCAACATCCATGTTAATTAGATCTCAATCTGCTCAATACGGAAATGAATTAAATGAATTTGATCCGTTTTTTAATTTTCGTGCTACTGAATATATTGTTGAAAATGGATTTTCTGAATATTTTGAATGGCATGATGATAAAAGTTGGTATCCTTACGGTCGAGATGTTTCTGCCACATCACAAGTTATGCTACATACAACAGCAGCTATAACTTATCAATTATTTGGAGGAAATTCTTCACTCTATGATTTTACAATTCTTTTTCCAGCAGTAATTGGTTCTTTAACTGTAGTTGTTATTTTTGGATTAGTTAGATTATTTGGAGGAACAACAGCAGGATTAATTGCTTCATTACTTTTTGCAATATCTTTGCCAGTAATTACCAGAGGTTTACTTGGTTGGTTTAAATCTGAACCTCTAGGACTTTTTTATGCTCTTTTGGGTTTGTATTTGTTTTTAAGTGCAATTAATTCTAAAAATTATAAAATTATAATTTCAAAAATTATTCTTGGAGCAATAATGTTGAGTTTTGGACTATCATCTTGGGGCGGAAATCAATTTTTCATTATACCAATTGGATTGTTTATTTTGGTATTGCCTTTTTTTAGAGAAGATCGAAAATTTCTATTATGGGCTGTACCACTATTTGTAAGTATTTTCATTTTAATTTCAAGTATGTTTGAAAGACCTGGTCTGAGTTTTGCATATGGTTTAGGTGGTATTTCGTTAATAATACCAACAATCTTTTTCTTACTTTCTATTTATGTTCAAAAAATTAGTAAAAAAGAAAATAAAATCAGAAATACTCTATTTTTATTATTTGGAATTATTATTATTGGTTCATTTCTAGTAATAGTATCTGCAGAATCTGATATTTTACCAATGCCTAGTTTTAGATACTTAAATGCAATATATCCATTTTTAACAACCGAAGATCCTTTAGTTGATTCAGTTGCAGAACATGCAACTACAACCACAGAATTATCTTTTATTTTTAATTCAATTTTTATGATTTTTGGTGGTATTGGTATTTGGATAATTTTAACAAAGAATGTAGTAAAAAATGAAATATTTATAAAAAATGATATGAAAGCATTTGTTCTAATATTTGGAATGATTGGAATCTATATTAGCTCTGCATTTGTTAGATTGGAATTATTTGCTTCAATTTCATTAATAATTTTCAGTTCAATTGGATTGTCTTATCTTGGTAAAGAAATTTTTAAAATTAATAATCCTGGCAAAAAAAATTCCTTATTAAAAATTTCATTTGTAATTGGAATTTTAGTTCTTTTCATAACTCCATTGACTTATCCTGGATTAAATTGGGTTAGTGGAGCTGATGCACCTCCGGTAATATTGACAGGAGGAACAAATTATCCGCCTACTAATGATTGGATAGATTCTCTGGAATGGATGAAACATAATACACCAGAGGATGCAATTATTGTATCCTGGTGGGATTATGGTTATTGGATTCAAACTATGGGTGACAGAACTACATTTATTGATAATGCAACATTAATTGATTGGAGAATTAAACAAATCGCAAATATCTTTCTTAGTACCCCTGATACTGCTTGGAATGAATTAAATAAAATTGATGCAGACTATGTCGTGATTTTTGTTTCCGGAGAAAAACTTACTGCAACATATGATAATCAAAGAATTTATGCTTTAAATGGTGGTGGTGACGAATCTAAAGTTTTCTGGTTTGCTGCAATAGCTGAATTACCTTTAGCGAAATATTTTGAAAATGATGTTTGGACGGAAAATATGTATTTCTGGAACGAAACATTATTGGGCAAAATGATTCCATTTACTACAGTAACATATTACAACGATGCTACTAAAAAAGAAGCTACATCATATTTGCCTGGATTTGATGCACTTAGCATTAAAAAAATAACTTATGGTTACGACAGTGAGGGTCCATTAAAATTAGTTTATCTATCACCTAGTTTTTCTGATGAATCATTACCATTTGTAAATGCTGTAGTTATTTATGAAATAAATAAAAATTATTTTCCAAACGATACTCCTTAGATAATTTAAATGTGTTATATATAGCAACTAAAGGTTTTTGAATTAAGACTTGGTCTAGTTTTTGATGAACATTCTCATTATATCTCCTACTCAAAAAGGAATTGGTGGGGTAGCAAGACATGTACAGGGCCTTAGTAATTTTTTAAAACAGGATGGTCATCATGTTGATATAATATCTTCTGAAAATACTTTCACAATCCCTATTCCTAAATTAAAAAATCCAAGCTTTATGATTTCATCGTATATCAAAACAAAATTTTCTAAAAAATATGATATAATACATGCTCAAAATATGGTTACAGCTTTAGCAATGAAAAATGTATCGGGAAAAAAATTATTAGGTGTTCATGGTATACATCATGAACAAATAGATTATTTGCATGGAAAAACAGCAGGAAATTTAGCTAAAAACTATAGTAACAAAGCAATTGATTGGGTAGATGCAATTACCGTTTCTTCTCAAGAAATGATGGACTATTATTCTAAAAAAGGAATTTCCACCTTTCTCCTTCCAAATGCACTGGATCTGAAATCAATTCCTAAAAATACCAAAAAAAAATATGAAAAACAAATAGTTTATGCTGCAAGACTATCTAAAGAAAAAGGAATTTTAGAAGTCTTAGATATGGCAGAAAAACTTCCTGATTCTATTCATTTACTAATTTTAGGCTCTGGAATCGAAGAATCTAAAGTGATTGAAGTTTCAAACAAAAAAAAGAATATTCATTTTATTGGTTACCAAACTAAAGAAAAAACTTTAGAAATTATTGCAAGTTCTGATTTACTAATACAACCTTCTAGAATAGAAGGAGGATTAAGCTATACTCTTTTAGAATCAATGGCATGTGGAACCCCTATAATTTGTACAAATGTAGGAGGTGCTAAAGATACATTATCTCATATGAGAGACAGCTATATGATAAAACCTGAAAATTCTTCAGAATTATTATCTGCAATAATATATCTAATGAATAATGCTGAGAAAAGAGAAGAATTAAGAAATAATGCATTAGAAGAAATTAAAAATCATGATTGGTCAATAATTGGTCCAAAATATTTAGAAATTTATAAAAAATTAATTAATACATAAAATAAAAAAGAAAAATGTTATTAAATCAAAATTCTTTGATTTATTAATTGAAATCTATCTTATATAAAAAAAATATTCTTGTTACTGGTGGAACTGGATCTATTGGTTCAGCTTTAGTCAAAAAAGCAATTGATGATAAATCATCATTAATACGAGTTTTTAGTAACGATGAAAACAGCTTATATGAAATGGAATTGGAGTTTAAAGAATTCAAAAATGTTGAATATGTTATCGGTGATATTCAAAATCCAGAAATTGTTTCAGAAATTGTTAAAGGAATTGATATTGTTTTTCATGCAGCTGCTTTAAAGCATGTAGATCGATGTGAATTAAATCCATTGGAAACAATTAATGTCAATATTACTGGAACCAAAAATATTGCAAAGGCTGCAAAAAAGGAAAATATTCAAAAAATGATTTTTATTAGTACCGATAAGGCTGTAAATCCAATTGGTGTAATGGGTGCAACTAAATTGTTGGGAGAAAAATTAGTTTCTGCAGAAGCATCACATAAATCAAATACTGTATTTGCATCTGTAAGATTTGGTAATGTTTTTCAAACTAGAGGATCAATTTTACCTCGAATAGAAAAACAAATTTCTAAGGGTGGACCAATCACTTTAACGAACCCTGAAATGAAACGATTTTTCATGACTAAAGATGATGCAATAAATTTAATTATTTCAGCTGCTACACTTGCAAAAGGTGGTGAAACATTTGTACTCAAAATGCCTTTAATTAAATTAGATGATCTTTTTGAATCAATGAAGGAAATTTTATCTTCTAAATATAATTACACTCCATCACAAATAAAAACTAAAATAATTGGAACACGACCTGGAGAAAAATTAATTGAATATTTATTGACTCAATTTGAAATGGAGAATGTTTATGAGACTAAAAATTTCTTTATTATTCCTTCATTAAATTTATCAACAAAAAACTATCCTAATGCTAAAAAAGTTAAAAATTCAAAGTTTTATTTTGAAAATGTGAAAACATTATCTAAACAAGAAATTCTATCTACTCTTAAAAATATTTATTAATTTTATAACTATTTTTATTTTTCCCTTACTACATTAATTATGGAAAACAACATAATTGATGTAATTAAGAGCATGGAGCCCAAAAGCGTGGAACCTGTACCAATTAATGCAATATTTGTAATTATCTGCCTAGATATTGTAAATTCTTGAATTGTCCAAACAATAAAAAATAATCCTATTGTTAATAGTATGGCACCTGGCAATCCATAAAATTTCAGTGGATGTTCAATTGCTGTAAATTTTACTGTGCTGATAATAACTGATGCACCATGTTTCACTGGATTTTGTGTTGATGTGTCTCCTCCATATAAAATAGTTATTGGAACTTCTAAAATCTTCAATTTTTTTTGACTTGCTTTAATTAATAATTCTGTTGAAACACCCATTCCAAAATCAGAAGGATTTAATTCAATTATTGATTTTTTATTGTATGATCTAAAACCACTTTGTGAATCTGATAGATTAAGCTCTGTAGATATATTTGAAATTTTTGTAATTGCTTTAATTCCTATTTTTCTATATGTTGGAACCTCATCATTCCCATTTAAAAATCGTGAACCAATCACTATGTCTGCATCATTATCTGTTATTGGTTTTATCACTTTAGAAATATCTTCAATTCTATGTTGCCCATCAGTATCAAATGTTACTAAAACATCATAGTTCATTTCTTTTGATTTTTGAAAAATACTTCTAATTGCAGCACCATATCCTAAATTTTTTTCATGTTCTATTACAGTAACTCCCATTTTTTTTGCAATTAATCCTGTTGAGTCATTAGAACCGTCATTACACACAATGACATTGTATCCTTTATTCATTAATTGTACCAAAATTTTTGCGATATTTTTTTCTTCATTGTAAGCTGGTAACCCTACTACTATATTCAATTCCATATAGATATTATTTCTAGTTGAATAAATATAGTTAATTATGAATAAAACCTTTTTTTAAAACCACAAATTTATGATATATGACCCTTTTGATCAAATTATTCATGAATCTATTTAATTGAGATGCTGTTAAAAAACAATCATATTAAAAAATGTCATCTTCAAATTTAATTAATAAAAAATTATTTTTTATTCAAAATAAAATTTTCTTTTCTTTACTCATTATTGGTTTAATTGGATTTTCTTTGCGATTATGTTTTTTTGATTTTGAGATTCCCATACATAATGATGCATTAGGTTTTTTCTTTTATGCTTCGGATGCAAGTTTTCTTGGAAATTTACCGCCAAATTATAGTCCTGCAAATAATGGTTGGCCTGCATTTTTATCAATCATTTTTTCCTTTTTTAAATTTGAAGATACACTATCGTACATGAATCTACAACGCCTTACATCTATTATTTTTTCATCTCTTACAATAATCCCACTTTTTTATCTGTGTAATAGATTCTTTGCAAAAAAATATTGTATTGTTGCAGTATGTATATTTGCATTTGAACCTAGATTAATTCAAAATTCTATTTTAGGAATCAGTGATCCACTTTATATTTTTCTTTTAACTTCAAGTTTAGCTTTATTTCTATCTTCATCAAAAAAATTAGTATATTTTTCATTTATTATTTGTGGTTTGGCAACTTTAGTAAGATCTGAAGGATTATTTTTATTTTTAACTTTATCAATTATATTTTTTATTAGATTTAGAAAAGATAAATTAATTATTTTAAAATATATTTTTGTTCTCAGTGTTTTTGTACTAATATTATTTCCAATGGCATTATACAAAATAGATGCAACTGGAACTGATAATTTTATTATGAGGATTTTTACATCTGCATCTAATTTCTCTAATGATCCTACTGAGAATCAAACAAATTCTTCTTTATCTATAATTACTGGTATAGAGAATTTCCCAAAATACTTGGGTTGGGATTTAATCCCAATTTTTATCTTTTTTGTACCAATTGGATTTTTTATGATCTTTAAAGATAGAACCTATCAAACATTATTAGTTATTTCTTCATTGATTCTAATGTCTTTACCTGCATTTTATGCATATTCTATACCACTTCATGAAACTCGATATTTTTATTTTTTATATCCTTTATTTTGTATAATATCACTTTATCCAATTAAAAAAATAATTGATAAATTTAATAATCAAAAAATAATTTTACTATTAATAATTTTTATTTTATTGTTATCAGTAACTTTTCTTATTTTTAAAATGGATGTATCGTATCAACATGATGCTTATTTAATTGCAAACTATGTTTCAAAAATTGCTACAGGTGTAAATGATTATTCTCCAGAAAGTATCTATTTGGAAACTACTGATATACCATCCAAATGGAACAATTTTAATAATTATTTTCTTCAAGAGAGATTTTTTAATACTTCTATACGGTCAATGATTGATCATAATACTATTCTCTTTTCAGTTACTAATTTTAATTCATTAGAAGATTTTATTTCAGAACATAAAGAAAGTGGTTTATCTCATTTAGTAATAGATGGTAGTAATACTAGATCAGAATTTCTTAACCATGTTTTTATTTTTGAAGAAGAATATAGTTTTCTAATTAAACAATTTGACTCTAAAAATGAAGGTTATGTTTATGATGTAAAAATTTTTAAAATAGATTATGATAAATTTGAATTATTTTATGAAAAATTAAATGAAAATCCCTGAAGATTATTTTATAGTTAAATTTATGACCATTTTTCATCATTAATTATTAATTTACTCTACAAATGAATACAGACGTTTATCAATAACTGAATAAATTTTTATTATTAATATGGTATTTAATAAAATTAAGACTTTTTCAGGATTAAAAGATCTTACTTCTCTAGGTGTCTCTAACATTATTAGTTCTGGAATTTCTGCAATTTTTTGGTTTTATCTTGCCGGTTTGTTAGGTGAAGAAAATTATGGAGAAATAAGTTATTTGATAGCAATTGCAGTTATCGCCGGTGTTTTTTCATCTATTGGTTCCGGATATACTACTACTGTTTATTCTGCAAAAAATGTAAATATAATGCCTGCATTATCAATACTTTCAATTACAATAAGCGTAGTTGTTGCTGTAATTATATACATTTTATTTGAAAATATTTCTGTAAGTTTGTATGTAATTGGATACGTAATTTTTAGTATTGTTCAGGCTGAAATGTTAGGGAGAAAACATTATCAAACTTATTCAAAAATTAATATTATCCAAAAAATATTTTTTGTTTCATTAGCAATTCCAATTTATTATGTAATGGATTCTTATGGAATAATTTTTGGTTTATCTCTATCTTTTTTCCCATTTTCTATTTTTATTATTTTAAAAATTAAAAAATGTGGAATAAATTTCTCAGTTTTAAAATCAAGATTTGGTTTTTTAATGAATAGTTATGGAGTTGATATCATTAAATCCTTAAGTGGTAATATTGATAAATTAATTATAGCACCATTATTGGGATTTGCTTTATTGGGTAATTATCATTTAGGAATTCAATTTCTAATGTTGTTAACATTACTACCAAGTATTGTGTTACAATATACCTTACCCCAAGATTCTACTGGTAATGTAAATTCTAAATTAAAAAAATTCACTGTAATAATTAGTAGTATTTTTGCATTAATTGGATTCTTGATATCTCCAATACTAATACCATATTTTTTCCCACAATATGAAGAATCCGTAATTATTATCCAAATTATTAGTATTGCAATAATTCCTAGATCAATTAGTTATATTTTCATTTCAAAATTTTTAGGAATAGAAAAAAGTAAATTTGTTATGATGGGCATATTGATTTACTTAGCAATTCAAATACCCTCAATTCTAGTTCTTGGAGAATTTTATGGAATCTATGGAATTGCGGCTGCTCTTGTTTTTGCAGAATTTGGTCAAGCTGTATTTTTCTTATTAATTAATCGTAGAAAAAATAATAATCAAAGTAAATTAACTAGCAAGATTTGATAATTTTGATGACCAAAAAATCTTTATTATTTACAACTAAGGCTAATACATTAAAATTTTTACAAAATAAATTATCAAAATCAAAAATTGAACCTTTATATGATTTCAGTATTTCGAATTGGGAACAAAATGCAGATAATATAGTTAATTCAATATCTAAAAAATTTTTAAATCAAAAAATAATTATTAGAAGTTCTGCTAAAGGTGAGGATTCTATTAATAATTCTCATGCAGGTAGTTATCTGAGTATTTTAAACATTAATAGTAATAAAAAAAATGAAATCAAAAAAGCTATTGAATCAGTCAGTCAATCTTATCTGAAAAAAAATAATTCAGATCTAGAAAATCAAATTTTTGTACAAAAGCAGTCAGCAAATATCAAGATTAGTGGAGTAATTTTTACAAAAACAGGAAATCTGGGACTACCATATTATTTAATAAATTATGATTTAGGTTCATCAACTACTTCTGTAACATCTGGAAAAGAAACAAAAACATTAGTAATATTTAGAAAAAAAACTTTGAATGGATTACCAAAACATTGGAAAAATTTGATTAAAGCAATTAGAGAAATTGAATCAATTGTAAAATCACAAGAACTTGATATCGAATTTGGTATTAATGAAAAAGATGAAATTATACTTTTTCAAGTAAGGCCAATTACTTTTATTAAAAATTTTTCCAAAAATTTATCAGAAAAATTAATTCATCAAAAAATTCTTAAACAAAAAAATATTTTTTCTAATACAAAATTTCCAAAAAATACTGTTGGTAAAAAAACAATTTTTTCAGATATGGCTGATTGGAATCCATCAGAAATAATTGGTAATAATCCTAACTTACTTGATTATTCACTATATGATTATTTAATAATGAATGAAATTTGGCATAAATCACGAAGTGAATTAGGATATCAAAATTTAGATTCTTATGCATTAATGATAAAATTTGGAAATAAACCATATGTTGATCTACGCGCTAGTTTTAATTCCTTAATACCTAATAACATTGAATTAAAAATTAAAAAAAAATTAATGAATTATTATTATAAAAAATTAGAAAAAAGCCCTTTCTTACATGATAAAGTAGAATTTGATATTTTGTTCACATGTTATGATCTTAATATTGATTCTAGATTAAATGAATTATACGAATACAATTTTACATCAGATGAAATAAAATTATTAAAACAAGAACTAATATTATTAACAAATAAAATCATAAAATCTTTTTCTAAAACTTCTCAAAAATGTGATATTTCTATAAATAAATTAATTAAAAACAGAAAAATCATATTGTCTAAATCTAAAAATGATGAATCCTATCATGGTCTAATATCAACTTCAAAAAAATTATTAGATGATTGTAAAAAATTTGGAACATTACCATTTGCCATCATGGCTAGAATTTCATTTGTTGCAAATATAATATTTAGAAGTTTGAGTGATTTTGGCTATATTGATCCAAATTTTTTCTACAAAATAATGAATTCAATAGATACACCTGCAACTGAATTACAAAAAGATCTGTATGATTACAAAAATCATAATATTTCTAAATCTATTTTAATGAAAAAATATGGTCATTTGAGGCCTGGTACATATGATGTTTTAGGTATTCGATATGATCAACAAGTAGATTTTTTTAATTCTATGCAATTTTCAAAACCAAAAATTAAATCTAAAATTAAATTTGATAAAAAAATTGATCTCATTTTAAAAGATCATGGATTACATTTTGAAAATATAGATTTTATTAACTTTTTTCAAGAGTCACAAACTAAACGTGAAACTTTGAAATTTGAATTTAGTAAAAATCTTAGTGATGCAATAGAATTGATTGTAAAAGCTTTAGCTAAATTAGGTTTTTCTAGAGAAGATATTTCAAATTTGGATATTAATACTATCCTTGATTCATTAGAGGAAAAAAATATCGATAAAATAAAATTAAAATTTAACAAAAAAATTTCTGTTCAAAAAAAATTGAAACAAATTAATAATAATTTTGTACTTCCTCCAATAATTTTTTCAAAAGAAAATTTTGATTTAATTGAATATTATTCTTCAAAACCTAATTTTATAACAAATAAAAAAATTACAAGTAAAATTACATATGTCAAGAATCTTGAAAAATTAAATTTAAATCTTAAAAATAAAATAGTATTACTTCAAAATGCAGATCCTGGATTTGATTGGATTTTTACTCAAAATCCTTCTGGATTAATTACTGAATATGGAGGAGTTGCATCTCATATGGCTATACGATGTGCAGAATTAGGACTCCCTGCATCTATTGGTTGTGGGCAATTAATTTTTCAGAAATTGATAGATTCTAATGAAGTTCTTTTAGATTGTGAAAATAAGCAAATCATAATTTTAAAATCTTCAAAAATTGATGAGTATGTTGAGGTTAAAAAAACACTACGTAGTTTAGGATACATAAAATAAATTTATGAAAACATGAATAAGTAATTAAAAATGAGAAACTATGTCATGAAAAAAATTGGAATTACATTAAGAGTTGTAAAGTTTACAAAATATGATGAAAAACGTGATGCTATTAGTCATGACTGGACTAAATATTTTTCTGATAACAATATTATACCAATTTTCATCCCAAATAATTTATCAAATTTAGATTTATTTTTAGACACGGTGAATATTGATGGAATAATTCTTTCTGGAGGTGATAATCCTGGAGATTCTTTAGAAAGAGATCTAACTGAAAAAAAATTATTAAATTATGGGATAAAAAAAAATCTACCTATAATTGGAATTTGTAGAGGGTTGCAAGTAATAAATAATTTTTTTGGGGGAAAAATTGAAGTCGATGCTAGTGGAAATCATGTAAAAACTGATCATGAAATTGAGATAATTGATGATGAATTCAAAAGTTTTTTTAATTCAAACCAATTGATAGTTAACTCATTTCACAATAATATAATTTTAGAAAAATTCTTGGGAAAAGAACTCAACATTTTTGCAAAATCAAAATATGATAATACCATTGAGGGTGTTATTCATGAAAAATTTCCTATTATAGGAGTAATGTGGCATCCTGAAAGAGATAAGCAATCTAATGAAATTAATTTAATAAATAAATTTTTTGATACACATTGATTACATCAACAAAAATTTTAATATTGGCAGCTGGAAAAGGTGAAAGATTACTACCTTTAACAAAATATCTTCCAAAATCTATGGTTTCAATTTTTGGTAAACCCATTTTAGATCATCAATTAAATATTATTAAAAAAATTGGAATTACTAAAATAATAATTGTAAATGGTTATTGTAAAGAAAAAATAAACTACAAAAATGTTAAATTTTTTACAAATGAGAAATATGATTTAACTAATATGGTTGAAACATTATTTTGTGCAAAAAGTGAAATGAAAGATTCCTTTATTGTTTCATATGGTGATATAATTTATGAACAGAAAATTTTGCAATCTTTAGTTGATGAACCTGCTGATATTTCTGTAGTTGTAGATAAAAATTGGAAAAAACTTTGGAATATAAGATCTGATGATCCAATTAATGATGCTGAAAGTTTAGAAATAAAAAATAATCAAATAATGAGCATCGGTCAAAAAATTAATTCTATTAGTGAACCATGTGGACAGTATATTGGATTAATGAAATTTCAAGGTAAAGGAATTGAATATTTAAAATCAACTTATCAAAAATTAAAATTAAAATCTTTGAAAAATAATGGTTTTTATAAAAAAAATAAAAAATTTGATAATATGTATATGACTGATTTACTTCAAGAAATTATTAATTCTGGATTTACTGTTAAGCCTCTAATAATTAATAGCGGTTGGTTGGAAATAGATACTATTAGTGATCATAAGAAATACTCTGAATTATATTCAAAAAATCAAATCAATAATTTAATTAAAATTCAAGATTAGATTTAAAGATTTTAAATTTTATATTAATAATTTAATTAAAAATATATCTTATTATGAAATAAGAAAAAGTAATGAAACCAAATATTATTTTAGTATTACTAGATGGTTCAAGATGGGACCGATTACATATTTCACAGGAATTTACAAATTTGATGGAAAAAGGTACTTTGTTAAACAACGTTTCTGCTGCATATCCTTATACATTTGGAGCAATGAATGCAATTTTCACCGGACTTTTTGGAAAAGAAAATGGGGTTGATTCATACTATAAGATGTTTAGATTAAAGGATTCAGTAAATTTTTTACCTGAGATTCTTCAAAATAATGGATATTTTACTACTTGTGATTTAATATCTGATAAAGTGATTTCATCTCGTGGATTTGATATTTATCAATCATATGATGAATATCAAGATGATCTAATAGAAAGACATCCATCTTTTCTTAAAAAAAGTTTAATCGAATCTAATGGAAAACCACTTTTTACTTTTCTACAATTTAGTAGAATTCATACAGTAACTGTATCGGAGATTTTAAAAAAATATGAATGGAATGATCAAAGATATTATGATAAAAAAATTGAAAATTTAGAAAATTATGATAATGTGTTTAAGGAAGCTGGAAAATATGCTGAATTAATTCAAAATACAATCAAAGAAATTGGTATCGATGAAAATTCAATAATAATTTTTTTCTGTGATCATGGAACAGGAATTGGAGAAAGATTCGGTGAAAGAAATTATGGTGTCTTCACATTTGAAGAAACAATTAGAACATTTCAATTATTCATAGGTAATAATATTATGAAAAATAAAATTTCAGATAAACTTCTTAGTTCAACTCAATTATTTCCAACAATCTTAGAATTATGTGGAATTGAGAATAGCTTTGTTCCTAATATGCATAGTTTTTCTGAAGGAATTACTAAAGATTTGAATAATTTAAAAGAAAGTACTTTTACATTTTCTGAAACAGGAGG
>Ga0209631_10005457_pt1 | contig 13466 bp, 15 predicted proteins | sample COG_08_FD_184752 | JGI IMG/M metagenome (GOLD analysis project Ga0209631, IMG submission 184752) | Pelagic Microbial community sample from North Sea - COGITO 998_met_08 (SPAdes) (version 2) | ecosystem: Environmental > Aquatic > Marine > Neritic zone/Coastal water | place: Helgoland, sampling... | reverse complement strand
TAAGTTTTTAGCTAGTGAAGCTTCAATATCTGTTCCGGCCTCATTTAATACCTTAAACATTCTAGCAAATGTCCTACGAGTTTTATCCTGTGTACTACCAAAATCAGATGACTTATAGTCTTGGTCAGGTAATGCTAGGGGTCCAGCTGTAACCTCAGGGAATATATCACCACGTCCTGCTGAAGCATTGAAGTTACGTAACTCATCCATGCTAAAGCCTGCATACTGCATATTCTTAAGCTGCTCTTCTGCAGAGGCTCGTGGGTTTAACGCTAAGAAGTCAGCCATAGCTTTACCAAAAGCGCCACGCTTGTTAACTTCAGACTTAGGGTTATTGCTGGCGTTAAGGTTCTGAGTTGTATTAAAGAGGATGTTTCTCAAGCCAGACTCAAGTGTCATACCTTTGGGCATAGTTATACTAGATGCCATATTGAGAGAGCCAAGTATAGTACTTTTATCAAAGCCTAATTCACTTGCATTAGCCTCTGCAGCCATCTTCTGCTCCATGAGGGTTTTGTGAATTGCGTTTAGATCGTACTTACTAGCCATAGCTACAATCTCAGAGTCTGTAAAACCAAAAGAATCTTTTAGTTGTCGAGCCTGAGACACGGTAGCTTTATACGCAGCTGTAGTTTCTGCGTACTTAGGCGCATTAGCCTTGGCAGAAGCAATCATCATATCTTCGTATTTTTCTGCTTTATCTGTACGGTCTTGGATCTTTTGTACAAACGTATCGGCAAAGCCGCCAATCATACCTGCCTGAAATGCACTTGCCATAATTAAACTTCCTTCGCCATGAGACCTGCAGGTGCGGCAGGCATCTCTTCCATAGTTTCTTCCGCCATTTCTACAGGCTCTTCTTCCATAGGTTCATCAGATTGCATAGACTCTAATACGTCTTGCTGCATTTGTACGCCAGGATCAGATGCTTCACCTTTGGCGATCTCCAGTTCTAGCTTAGTTGCCAGCTTCTGACGCATACGCTCTTCTTTCTTAGCATCCATGTTAACATAGTCTGCCATAGTGAGTTTGTATTCAACGCCAACAACCTCTGCAATGGTTTGGATCTGTGTAGCAATTACACCTTTTAGTAGTAGCTTAGTGTCTACTGAATGCAGACCATCCATAACACCACCCGAAAGCATTGTATCCACGACAATACTAATGGGGATTCCTATATCCAGCATGTCAATTAACTCATCCTGAGATTCAGGATCAGCAAGACGTTCCATGTACATCTCAAGAGCATCCATAGGATCTGCATACTTAGGCGGTTGCTCCCAAGGTACGTTCTTAGGTTCCGTAGTTAAAGACTGACCGGGGATTGGTCCCTCAAATAGTGTTGGCTTTGCCATGATAATACCTTACTTAGTGAAACCTGCGCCAAAGTAGAGACCTACGATAGCTGAAACGATGTGTGTGTCTAGCGGGGTGATTACGAAGCCTCTAGCTGCCTGCCACTTTACTGTGCCATCTCCACCAAAGATCCAGTTAAACAGGCCGCCCTCTACTTCTGTGTAGCCTACAATAACGCTTACCTCAGGATACCACACAGCCACTGCTTTTGGCAAGACTATAATTGAGAAGATTGCAGATAGAGCAATAAGCCTGCGTGTCCATGCGAAGTGCTTGTCAGTCTTACCAGCGTTACGTGCTTCAGTTACACCACCAATGAGTAGCTTCTGTTGCTCTGCTTTATTCTTAGCGTTCTGCCCTATCATAGACATAACCCCACCCAGTACAGTGGAGAATAGCATAGTGATAAGCTCTAGAGGTAAACCAAACATTAGGGACGTGCCTTTGGTTTTGGCTTAACCCAGTTCTTACCATCATATCTATTGTCATCATCTGCATTACCGAACAGGTGATTTCCTATCTGAAGGGTGCCACGTTTACGAGCCTTCATATCAGGTAGCCAATCAGGTTGATTAACAGCTGTGTTTACATAATGAGTAGCGCCGTCTGTAGGGTCTGTATAATCTCCAGTAAGAATATCACCTGCAGCTTTATAGGCTTTTGCGCTAGGTTTAAGAGCCAGCATATTTTTACCTTGTTTGCCTTTAGCGTGACCTGTCCACGAGTTCCACGGAGAGAACTGGCCTTTCTTTAGAATTACACCCTCTATATCATCACCATATTTACCAGCTGCAGCACGGTTAGCTATTACAGAGCCTACCGCAATCATACCTTCATAACCTTCTTGTGCTGCTTCTGCTTCAATGGTACGAGCTAAGATCTCTAGCTTAGACATCTCTTTAGGGCTTTTGTACACCTTATACTCTGGTATATCTAGGTTCTCTGGTCTAGCCATCATATTGGGACTTTTAGACATGAGACCTTCAGAACCTGAAGCCTCTACTATTGCTTCCTCAATGTCGCTATTTGTTTGTGTAGTCTCTGGGATTGTAAGCTCTTCAGGTCTAGCTTTAGGCCGCACAGGCTCCTCTGGAGTTAAAGCAGATACATCATACTTTGATAGATAGATCTCTGGCTGTTCTTCCATAGCAATGTCAGCTTTCTGGCGAAGGCTTCTAATAGTATTAGCTACAAAGTCATCTGTTGTAGGAGCAGCTGCTGTTGGCTTATCAAATAAACCCTTACGCTTACTAGTACTATCATCCCCTGTAGAGGGTTTTTGTGCAGAAAGAGCACGTTCCTTAATGCGAGACATCATGGTAACGATGTTATCTGTCTGTGATTGTGATAAAAGACCCATTGTAATTATACCTACTGTTAACGCTGTTTTAACCAAATGCCCATTCCAGAGCTTTGTCTGCAAACATAGCAAGTAGCTTACCTGAACCTGCACCTGCTGCTGTATCAATCTGAGCTTGAATTTGCGATGCAGCTGTTTCAGCTTGAATAGCTGCAACCTGTAACCTAACCTGACGATCTGCAGTACTCTCAGCGGCACTAAAAGCATAACTAATCATATCACGCTCTTCTTGGATTATATTGTTGTATGCAGTCATTGTGTACTGATTTTCAGCGATTGCTGCATCACGGTTTGCTTCGTTCTGCGCTGCTGTTTCTGCTGTAGTAATTGACTGAGACCATGCAGCATTAGCTTGCGCTACGATAAGCTGGTTGTTTGCATTAAACTGATCTCGTGCCGCTCTCTGACTTACATTAAACTGATTTACTGCATTTGTTTGACCAGAGTTAAACTGGTTCATGGCATTCTTTTGCTCATTATTAAACATAGACACCTGAGATGCTAGATTAGTAAAGAACTGATTAGTCTGGTTCTCACTAGAAGCATTAAATTGCTTAGCAGCATTCTCAGCAGCTTGGTCTGATAGCAAGGCATTAACCAAACTCTGTGATTTAAACATGGTAGCCTGTTGCTCATTAGACAAGTTAACCATGTCCATATCTAAGAAAGACTTAGCGTTTTGTACCTGCGCCTGCTGACGGTTGTTTAGGTTAGTAAGATCTAACTGTGTCATGGCAGCTGCATCAGCCATTACTTTAGCATTAGCAGCACTAAGGTTAGCTAAGTCTACAGACTGTGCCATACGAGCATTCTCAAGAGCAACCTGCTGTTCAGCAGTGAAGTTCATGTTAGCAATCTCTGAGATCTTAGAAGCGTTAGCTACACGAGCCTGGAAGTTTTGGTTAAACTCTAGCCCTAAAAACTCAGCACGTTTCTCAGCAGCAAACATAGCAGATTGTTGTTTATTACTTAGGTTAGTTAACTCAAATGTAGCAGAAGTCTGCGCATCCTGTACAGCGATAGGCATTGCTGATTCCATGGCGGCTTGAATAGCAGCCTGACCAGCCATAGAAGAAGCAGACAACCCACGTGCAGCCATCTGTGCAGCTGCAGCCCTCATAGCACCAGCAGCCCATGCAGGAGGTTCACTACCCTCAAACTGCTCCATCAAGCCCGTAAGCTGACCCTGTACTGTAGCATCTGTAGAAGGAGCACCTGTAGCAGCGGCGAAGTTAGTCTCTGTCTTGACACGCTCCATGTCAACAGTAGAGCCTTCAATCAGCTCCCCTTCCTGCAGAGTACGAGCATCTACAGGCTGCACCCTACGTGCTTCTGATAGCTGTGCAGCGGAAATACCAAGCTGAGCAAGCTTATCTGGTGACATAGATTGTGCATCAACTAAAGCTTCTGCGCTAGGTTTACCTGTAGCAGCCTCTAAACGATCCAGTACATCTTTTGTTGTAGATTCTACAGAAAGAGGCTCATAGGTAACTGCATCTGTCTTAGTGGGTGTCGTAACATCTGCTGCAGTTTCTGCAGTATCTACTACCATATCTGTAGTAGCAGCTACGTCTCCTGTACCTGCAGCGATCTCTCCTGCAGTCTTATCCTCTTCTGATATAGTAGCTACATCAGCTTTCTTGGTCATCGACCCTGGATCTGTTGCAGCTTTTACATTTAACTCTGCGCTTGTAGGAACTTGTGTAGTTTTATAATCAGAATAAGCAAGAGAGTATTTTTGTTTAGCATTGTTTACATTTGTTTGTGCATCTGTAACAGCTTTTACTAACGCTTCATTTTCAGGGTCTGCTTGTTGTGCATTAATGGCATCCTGCAGGGCAGTGTTTGCTGTGGACACCTCTTCTCTCGTTGCGTCAAGAGGATTAACAGCACCATTTGTATCAGGCGGTCCATCAATTATGGGGAAATCCTCCATGTTGGCGGTATCTAGATTATTTTCAAAACCGCCTACTGCATAGCCTTTCTTAGTAGCCATGCCACCATAAGCCATACCAATACGCTTCTGCGCTACCTCTGCCATCTTACCGACACGAGCAGCAGCACCAGGCTGTGACGCTAAGTAAGCAGCTTGTTCATCAGCCTGCATACCCTGCATTTCAGGTATAATCTTACCCATCTGTTCTGGTGTGAACCCTGCAAACTTCTTAGCCATAATTACTTATTCCCTAACTGCATCCATACTGCACCAGCTATGAATGTTATAATTGCGAGTGTTGTTACCTTTACAAATGTAGTCCAGATACCTTTACGTGTATCCCGCCATACCTCTAATAGGTCTCGCATTTCGTTGATGTCTTTGGCTGCATTAGTATCATGCAAGCCTATAGCAGACAAAGCCTGCTTAGCTCCACGTCTTGCAGCCCTGTCTAGCATAGCTTCTAGCTCGTCTGGTGTCAAGGATATAGATGTCATATTAGTATTACCTTAACTCATACCAATATTGTATATTACCACCATTTAAGTTGTAAACTCCATAATACCATTGATCTGGGATTATACACTGCATACCGCTATAATAGGAGGCAGTAGCAATTCGTGATATTGACCCAGAGGTTGTTCCTGCTCTTAGCTCAATAGTATTTTGCGCACCAGTTCCTACAGATATCTGAATGGGCCTTCCACTTGTGTTCTGGTAAACAGTACCTATTGATCTTGTAGGGCTTTGCCAAGTCTGACCCACACCAATAGGCTCAGGACTGTTAGCAACTACAGAAGCCTTAACCTTAGCTGGAGACACAAGACTTTCAGTAGTGCTAGTACCCGTTTCCCAAGTAGCTTCTGTCTGACTAGATGCTACATACTTACTATCTAGTGCTGTCTGCAAGCCATCAACATTAGAGATAACATGGTTGTGACTGTCATCAGCAATAGTAGCTGTAATAGTTGCGTTAGCTGTGCCGTTAAAAGAGGCACTACCAGAGACATCACCTGTAAGAGATATAGTTCTAGAGGTTGCTAGTGCCGTAGCTGTAGCGGCATTACCGGAGGTGTCCTGATTACCTGCTGTATTTACACCTGGTAAGTTAATGTTAGAAGAGCCGTTGAAGGATACCCCACCGATAGTACGAGCTGTTTGTAGTGTAGTGGCTGTACTGGCATTACCTGATAAAGCACCCTCAAAAGTACCAGCTACAAATGTCTCACTGCCTACAGTCCACTTATCGTCTGCTTCGTTCCATACAAGTGTTTTGTTAGCAGCTGTACCACGCTCAATCTCAATGCCACCATTCTGTGTAGGTGTGCCTGTCTCATTAGAGTTGAGAACAATCTGGTTATCTGCAAGGTTGAGTGTCTCAGTGTTTACGGTGGTAGTAGTGCCGTTTACTGTTAGGTTGCCATTAACTACAGTGTTGTTAAACGTAACATTAGAGGTAGTACCTACAGCCTGACCTATAGCTACAACACCATCTGTAATGCTTACGCCTGTACCACCACTAAAGTGAGCACGTGTTTCAGCTGCACTAGGGCCAGTGTATGTAATAGCACCCGCAGAGTAAGTTAAGCTACCGTCACCACCAGCGTCAGTGACACTAATAGCAGCCTTAGCAGCTGCAGTAGCACGTGCATCTGTGTAGTATAGGTTAGTTGTGCCCTCTGCTACAGTGTCTGTATCACCCTGTGTAAAACTAATAACGCCTGTACCTGAGTTGTAGCTAAGGCTACCCGTAGCTGACACAGAAGATCTAGCACGAGCAGTAGTAAAGTACTGGTTAGTTGAGCCTTCACTGATGTCATCTGTGTCATGGTTAGATACGTCAGATACTGTACCTGTTACATTACCAGTGACGTTACCTGTTACATTACCAGTGACGTTACCTGTTACATTACCAGTGACACCGCCTGTAGCTGTTATAATACCTGTAACACCAAGAGTACCACCTACTGTAGCATTAGCTGATACAGTTAAGGCATCTGTGTCTACAGTACCATCAAACCAAGCGTTCTTGTACTGTACAGAGGCTGTACCTAAGTCCAGAGTGTTAGTAGTCTTAGGCGTAAGAGCAGTACCTGAAACAATAAGGTCTTGCGCTGGGCCTACCTTAGTGATGGGCGCACCTTCACCTGCAGTACCGTCATGAGCGTGACCAGTAGATGCGTTAAACCCTGCCTCAATGGCATTGTACTCAGCATCAAAGTCATCCGCATCAATAACGTTACCGTTAGCAATGTTGTTTGCTGTATCTTGACGTGTATAACCTGCCATGTTTTAGTCCTTACTGTCTATCGTTCTGTCTAAACTCTAGCAGGGCTGTGTCTAGAGTGAATGTAGGGTTTGTAGAATTGTCTTCAATACGAATGGCTATAGTCTTACCTGAGCCAATAATATTTGTGTTGTAGATCTTGTCTAACTCACCACCGTATGTAGAGGTGTTAAACACAGAGTTAGATTCCCCAAATATAAATACAGATGTACCCGTACTTTCTACGCTCTGTGTAGCGGGTTGTATAACACCTGTGTTTGTAGATGAACCAAAGTCATACTTAACGTTAAGATCCAGAGACATACTGCCAGTAGGTTCTGCATACAATGTCATCTTGTAGAATGACTTACGCATCTGAGGATCAGACAGAGGCATATAGGGTGACTCGTATATAGCCTCAATAGGTAGCCCATCAAAGCTTGATCCTGTATCTAACTCATACACATAGCCATCTGTATTAGCAAAAGCAATAGTCTCAGCTGTATCTGTGTACCTACTGTCTGCTACAAAAGCTTTTATACCATACGTAGTAGACCAGCTAATACCAGATGCACCCTGTGACACAAACTTAGTAGCTATTAAACCTTTAGCTGCTTCATGTTGTTCTGACTCTATATAAGCAAAGATACGATACTGAGCTTTCTCTCTCATAAGTACAGAACAGAAGTTAGGCGTACTGCCAAGGAACGTGGTAGCATCCTTAGCGATAGGATCAGAAGCAATATCCAAACCAAAGTCACCAATACGATCCGTAGCACTCAGCAAGCGGATACCATCAGGAGCAAGGTACATAATGTCACCACCAACTTCCTGAATAGTGTCACCATTAACACAACCAATACGGTCTGTAATAGGCGATACCTGAAAGTCTGCTGCGGTGTTACCTGTTATGCGTTTAATGCTGTCAGTAGTAAAGACTATAAGCTGGTCACGGAAGACAGCTAGACCTGTTATCTCATTAGCTACGTTGATAGATCCAGCGCCATTAGCTGCACTAAAGTCATCTACAGTAAAGGGTGCAGTAAAGTATAGGTTGTTACCCTTAGCGTAGAATGCTGTATCCTTAAACACTGCTACATTCTCTGCAGCTAGTACGTCTGTGCTGCCTGTAATAGCTGTGAGAGTATTGCCTGATGTGTTGTACGTAGCAGGGTAGTTATTACTATCTACAAAGATAACTTTATCGTCACCGTCTAGGTTGTATAGAACATGCTTAGCCTTACCACCAAGCAAAGGTCTTGCACCCATGGATGTCCACGTAGTACCTGTGCCGTAGTAGTACTCTGTTACGTTAGAACCGTTCTGTCTAGCTACAACAATACGCCCAGAGCTTATCACTTTCAGAGCTAGGATAGCGCCAGACCCAGGTACAGCTGTAGTGCTAAACTTCTCAAAGCCTTTGATCTTAGAGTAGCCACCCTCTTTGCTAGACTCAAAGTTCTGCAAGATAGTAGCAGAACCCACAGCATTACTACCCTGTTGTAGAGGGCTAAGGTTAGAGATGAGACCACCTCTAAACTCAATAGGGAATGTCTGCCACTGTGTAGCCATTAGTAATATACTCTCGTGTCTCGCAGATATTCTGTGCGATTAATGTGTAAGCTACGTAATTGTTTAATGCCTTGTTCAAACTTTTGTAGTGCTAATTGTGCTGCCTGCGTGTCACCACGGAACTGATATACGTAGTACATAGCGCCGTCAACGATGGTATAGCGGTATTGCTCAGGGAGTGTAGGTACATCTGTAGGTGACTCTAGGTCAAACCCAGTACGGAAATACTCATATACTACTTCATACTCTTTATCAGGTGGTGGAGAAAAGATAAGTTCTCTACTAGGTGTACGTACAACGTAAGTAGGTATTCCTCTAGTGCTTGCTTCAGAGTTATACTCATAATCAGCGAACTTGTCAAGCCATTCTTCATAAGATAAAGTCTTTAACTTCACTGTTTCTACATTAAGATCAGCATCACGCTTGATACGAAAGGTATTCATGTTTATAGTTTTGCTATCGTAAGGCATACTGTAACGCACTTCACCAACAGCTAAGACTTCTGTTTCTTCTACGTGGTTCCAGGGCCACTCAAACTCTTCCTGATTGATGTGGCGAATAGCTGCATTAACAGCATCCTTAGCAAAGCTGTAATAGCCTGTAGCTGTAGGGAAATTAGCACTCGTAAGTTCTACTTCATTAAGGCGGCGGTTAATATCGTTAACTAGGCTAATGTAGTCGTATGCCATTCTTACTTCTCCTTGACACGCATAAAGATGCTGCGCTCGTATTGTAGCCCAGAGCCTGTCGTAATACTACAGATAATAGTATATCTAATGTTGTTTGTGCCTAAAGAGAAACGTGCAGTAGAAACCTGTCCAGACAGTGTACCAGTAACAAACTGTAAGCCATTTATTACACTAGAGTCACTAAACTGTGTCTTAACACCAGCTGCATCTTTGGCATACCATACAGCAGCAGCCAGTGTGTCATCCTTTAAGAAACGTGACCAGTCAACACTGTAGTCTACGATCTCATCTTTATCTTTATCGGGCCACTTATATGACATAACTATTCCTTACGCTGCAATATAGACAGTATTGCTACCTTGTTGTTCTTGTATGTAGACTGTGTAATCTTCTTCTGCAATGTGTACTGTAGCGCTACCCTCATATGCAGAAACAAAGAGGGTTCTACCTGTGCTGTAGTTATCTGCAAAGTCTTGATACGGGAATATCACCGCTACAGGGTCATCTAAGTTGCGATACAGATTAGCTAGGATGCTAGATAGTTGCAGTACGGCCTTAGCATCATAAGCTAAGGTATCAGCACTTACAGAAGCAATAACACTACCTGTAGTTATATTAGATTCTGCATCAAAGTCAACACTTGTTACATTTGTTACAGACACAGCTGGGGGTATAAACGCTCTAGCCTGTGCATCCTCATCAGCGAAGTCACCGATATAAATAGTAAGGAAAGCTGACACTGCAGAAGGTACTACGTTTGCCTTAGCGTCTACATCAGCAAAGTCATTCACAGAGGTGTTGCTGCTAGTACCTGTAGTGGTAATGTTAGCCTTAGCATCTACATCACTAAAGTCACTAGCAGTACTCGTTGCAAAAGCACCTGTTGGCGTTATGTTTGCAGTAAGTGTATAATCTAACGTACCTGTATTAAAGGACGCAGTTACAGCAGGTTGTATTATATTAGCCGTTAAGTTGTATAAGACATCCTGTACTACAGCACTAGAGGAAGACCCTGTAGGGGTAATGTTAGCCTTAGCATCTACATCACCAAACTGATCTGCCTCACCTGTAGCTACAGCACCTGTAGGGGTAATGTGTGCTAAGGCTTCATAGTCTAGTGTACCTGTAGTGAAGCTTGCTGTAGCAGCGCTGGTTGTTACAGCAGCCTGTGCCGCATAGAGTACATCACTAATGGCTATGCTTGCTATAGCGTCTGCTGTAGTTATTGCAGCTTTAGCATCAAACAGTAAGGGTGAAGCTACAGAAGTTGCTGTTGTACTAGCTGTGGTATGTAAGGCTTTAGCATCAAAGAGCATAACTCCGGGTGCACTCTGCCCTAGAGTAGTAGCTAGGAAAGCTAAAGCTACAGAAGCAGTAGTAGCCTGTGAGAGAGGTGCTTGAGAGAGTGCTGTAAAGCCTAACATTGTACGTCCTTACTCAGGCTTAGTGGGCCAAGTTAAACATTTTAGATTACCAAGCCCTGAACACAAAACGCCAATAAGATGTGCTACCGGGACTAACCCAGTTAGGCGTAGTGTTAATAAGATTTGTAGTATCCCTAACAACATATATATTAGTGGCGCTTACACGGGTCATGTAGGTACGACCACCATCACCATCGACCATAGATGTAATAACGGCTTCATCACCAGCAGTATAACCGTTATATGATGTTACACAACGTATAGAAACTGTGTAAAAGTATGGAAGTCTACCTAGCCCATGACTTACGCTGCTACTTGTACTGTATGAAACTACCGATTCAAAAGCAGGTGCAAAAGAAATACCATCACCACTATCAAAGTTGTCATCACCACGAATTACACTAGGCATATCATTCCACCGTTACGTTAGGGATGGGCTGGATTGCTGTCAGTTCAGCAGGAGTAGTAGCTGCGTCAATGCTTGCCAGTGAGGGTGCATCACGCAAGGCTTGCTTGTCAGAGATGATCTGTGTCGTGTCAGCGCCCGTCTCAAGTGCCTTCATGTAGGCTGTGTCTAGTGCAGCCAGGGGCTCAATACGAGCTTGACGTATCTTGTCACGCCAGATGTCCTTGGCTGCTGCCATGTCTACAGAGATTACCCCTGCGTCTGTATTAGCTTCCCAAGCACCACGGAAGGTCCGTTCTGCTGGTACTTCATAGTCTGCGGCGTCATAAGATGTTGCGCCGATCTTAATGAAAGTTTGTGTCATTGTGTTACTCCATACATTAGCACATTATCCCAGCACTATAAGTTCCATCTTCATAAGCGCCGCTATCGTGGCTATGACCCCCGCCAAAATCAAAAGAGGACGTAGTAATACCTCCACAATTGACACCTTTCCTGTCTTCATTCACACCAGATGTAATACGGCTGCCAAACACTACGGCGTTTGCGGTTGGGTTGCTGTTGCTTAGATTTGCCCTGTATTGACCAACGCCAAGGTCAACGATACCTGAAATGTTGCCACTTGCGTTAATGGTGTTTCCGTTAGTTTGGTTAATCCAAGCCCGTGCAGGGTAAAGATTGGTCAGGGTTGTGGCCCCTCCTGTTGCGTTTTGCACAACATTTGCTCTTATCGTACTCATGCCGCTAACCTCCACGCATTACGGAACTGTCTGTCAGACGGTACATCTGCTGTCTTAACAATCTTAAACATTGGTCTGTTGTACTCCACCGACCAGATGTGACGGGGTATGTCTTTCATGATGAGATACTCAATAGCTTCTTCTTCTGTGAGAGGACCAATGCGAGGCGCTTTCCACTGTGCTGCGTGTTTCTCTGGGTCATGCTTGAAGGTGTCGTGGCGACCCTCTGCAATAGCTTGTTGCTCATCGTCTTGCAATGCCCAGTAAACGGAGATGGGTGGCAGTAGCCCAGCCTTAGCTTCTTCAAGCCAGTTGTCGCTAGGGACAAGCACACAGGCGGGTTGCTCTGGTTGCTCTGGGTCTTCGTATATTACACGGTATTTGCTCATCGTGTTACCTAATCAGCCCAGAGTAGCCTAAATCCCAATCCTGTCTATAGGTGTTGTCCTGTCCACAGAACACCTCCCATTGGGTAGTGCTATTTATCTTTGCGCCAGATTGAAGGGGGTGCTCAGCACCATTGTAAAAGAGTCCGGGAGCAGCCCAAACAGACCCGTTGGCTGCGGGTAATGCATTACTCAATGTAAAAAGAGGGTTTCCTTGGCCTTGGTCTGTTAGGCTGGAGACACCGCCGTCTGCTATAATAGAAGCAGTGCCATCCATCTCAAATGTAACCCAAGCCTTAACACCTCCAGCACCAGCTAAAGAACCAAAATCCATATCTTGATCTGGCAGTGTAATAGTACGAGCAGAGTTAGTGTTGGGTGCTGTAAGGGTTACACTGCCGCTACCACTAGAATTGCCCTGTAGTTTAATAGTAGCCATTTAGATAACCGTCCATGTTTCGCCAGCACCAACTGTTACAGTCACACCGGAGTTAATCGTGATAGGGCCAGCACTCATTGCGTTCTTACCATTAGTGATTGTGTAGTTAGAAGTAACATTCTGACCGTTCTCCCAGAATATGTCATCATTAGCTCCTGCGCTAATAGGTAACTGAGATGCTACATGAGCAAGTGTACTCTTACGGATATAGCCATCACCAGTGTCAACATAGATGCGTGACAGGGACGATGTTGTATCGCCTGATGTTGTGTTGATCCAGCCAAACTCTGCATAGCCGTTGCCCTGTGTGCGTACTACACGGTTAGCTTGGTTGTTCCTGTTCTGTGAAGTTAGGTGGTAGCCATCCAAGAGATCAGCATCTAGGCCAGAACCTGAACCGTCATTGCCAGAGTGCCAGATGACATTACCATATGCTCTGGGGGTGTGCTCAAAGTTCCAGAAGCCACCACCGTTATAAACCCTAGAGTTAGTTGCATCATCTCGCTGTAAGTCTATAGCCCAAGGACCTGAATTTGTAGCCGACAACCTCAACAGCCCATCAGTATTGGTGTCTATAGTGAGTGGCCCTGTCATGGTATCGCCCGTTTGATTCACAAAACGGCTGTCAGCTTCACTCTCTGTATAGTAACGACCATCATGAGTATGACTATCATTAGCCACCGCCACACTCAGCGTAGCATTACCAGAGCCATCCCAAGAGACAGAACCAGATGCGTCACCAGAGAGTGACAGGGTACGGGCTGTGGTCCACTTAGATGCTGTACTTGCATTCCCTGATAGCGCACCTACGAATGTTGCAGCTTGCACAGAGGCATTATTAGTACCTCCATCCGAGTCAAAATGAAAGCGCCCTACACCGTTTGCATCATCG
>Ga0209631_10005456_pt1 | contig 13466 bp, 6 predicted proteins | sample COG_08_FD_184752 | JGI IMG/M metagenome (GOLD analysis project Ga0209631, IMG submission 184752) | Pelagic Microbial community sample from North Sea - COGITO 998_met_08 (SPAdes) (version 2) | ecosystem: Environmental > Aquatic > Marine > Neritic zone/Coastal water | place: Helgoland, sampling... | reverse complement strand
CGAGGCGGCCAAGGCGGCTGGGGGCAAGAAGGGTGGCAAGAAGAAGAAGTGAGAAGTGAGTGGTCAAGGCCTCTCTCCGTGTGGAGAGGGAGACGACGTAGCTATGTAATACACGACGCACATCGCGGCATCCGCCCCGTCGAGCTCACGCGAAAACTTTCACGAAAAGTTAAGCGTAAATAATAGTATTTCATGTATGTGTAAACATGTTTCGTGATCTAATTCATATTCACGTGGATTCGTGTATGTGATCTAGTCATTGATTGAAACCAGCTACTACATCCATCGGGATTCAAAAACAAACACTTCCGATCGACTCCTCGGAGCACACGACAAACACGAACGCGGGGGGCGAGTAGGGAGCGCCGGCGGTAGCTTCGCGTTCGGTACGGTCGATTCGGAGACATGCCGGCGGATATCCGTTCCTTTTTCGGGGGGCCGCCGAAGAAACCCGCGGGGGACGCGGCGGCCAAGCCCAAGGAGGAGAAGAAGGATGAGCCCGCCGCGACGGTGTTGCCCAAGAAACCAAAGGCGGAGGAGCCCAAGCCTGACGTCGACATGGTCGACCTGACGGACGATACCCCGGCCCCGAAGGCTACGGCGAAGCGCAAGCCGGTCGTCGACGATGTGAGTGAACCCCGATGCGCGCCCCGACCCGAGATCCAGCCGACGTGTTCGTTGTTTATTTATTTCTCTCCGATCGCCCGGACGCGTGTCCCTTCGCTGACGGCCGAACGCGCCCTTTACCCCGCGCAGGACGACGACTTCGTCCCGGACAAGTCTCCAACCCCGGCCAAGAAGGCCAAGAAGACGCCGACGAAGAAAACCCCGACGAAGAAAACCCCGGTGAAGAAGGAGCCCGCCAAGGAGCTCCCGATGCCCCCGGGCTACCCCAAGGAGGAGTCGGAGCTCAAGTTCTCCGTGATCCAGGAGGCGTCCGCGTGGGGGTACAACGACACACGGGCCGAACCCCCGAACAAAGGCGTGAAGGTCCACCCACGGGGACCCAACGACTGCCTCCAAGGGGTCACCATCGTCGTCTCAGGCGTCCTGGACAGCATGGAACGAGCCGACGCCGAGGATTTCATCAAGCGACACGGCGGAAAGGTGACCTCGTCCGTCAGCGGCAAGACGACCTACCTGCTCGTGGGGATGGACTGCGGCAAGTCCAAGTACAACAAGGCGAAGGAGCACAACACGACGCTGATCGACGAGGACGGGCTGCTCGCCATGGTGGCGGCGTGCGGGGAGAAGCCGGCGACAGCGGCGGAACCGGAGCCGAAGAATGAGGACTCCGTCGCCGTCAAGTCCGAGGTGAAGCCAACGCCCGTGAAGCCCGTGAAGTCCCCGGTGCCGACGCCCAAGCCCTCCCCAAAGCCCAAGGCGTCGATCGCACCCACCGCGCCGCCGCCCGCTCCGTTCAAGAAGGCCAAGGGTGAGGACGAGACACCCCTCTGGGTCAACAAGTACAAACCCGCCGCGCCCGCGCAGCTCATCGGCAACGGCGCGAAAATCGCCGAGCTTCGCAAGTTTCTCACCACCTGGGAGGACGTCCACCTCAAGGGACCGGAGCTCAAGGGCAAGGATAAGCCCATGAAGGCGGTACTGATCTCCGGCCCACCCGGCGTGGGTAAGAGCAGCGCCGCGACGATCATCGCGAAGCAACTCGGTTTTGAAGTCGTGGAGGTGAACGCGTCCGATACCAGAGGCGCGTCCGGCAAAGACGTCAAGGATGGCGTCGCCGGCAAGGCGAGCAACGCCGTGCGCGAGATGGTGACCAACCGCGCGGTCAACTTTTTCACCGGAAAGGCCAAGAAGATGTGCCTGATCATGGACGAGGTTGACGGCATGAGCGGCGGCGACCGCGGCGGCGTGATGGAGCTCATAACGTGCATAAAGATCAGCAAGATCCCCATCATCTGCATCTGCAACGACAAGTACAACCAGAAGCTGAAGAGCCTCCAGAACTACACCGCGGACCTTCCTTTCTTCAAACCCACCAAGGTCCAGATCCTCAAGCGCATGCTCAAGATTGCCAACGACGAGGGGATCGAGATGAGCGAAGCGGCGATGGAGGCGCTGATCGAGACGTGCAACAACGACATCCGCCAGATCATCAACCAGCTGCAGATGCGCCGCCTCACCAAGCAGTCCTTCGAGTTCGACGACGTCAAGTCCCTCGCCAAGAAGGATGTCGACATGGGCCCGTTCACCGCGATGGACAAGCTCACGAACCGCGACGCCGGGGCGCTGACCGTCACCGAGCGGCTCAACCTCGTGTTCCAGGACTCCGACATCATACCGCTGTTCATCCAGGAGAACTACCTGCACTACAGGCCGTTCGCCGCCAAGAGCGAGACGGAACGGCTGGAGCTCGTCGCCAAGGCGGCCACCTGCATCTCCCACGGCGACGTCATGAACAGGTCCGTTCGGATGAAACAGAACTGGGGGCTCATGCCCTACGCCAACATGGTGTCGTCGGTCATGCCCGCGAGCATGATGCGCGGCGGCCGCGAGGCCTTCCACGAGTACGAGCGCAACTTCAACAGGTTCCCCGGCTGGCTCGGCAAGAACTCCTCCGCTGGTAAGATGAAGCGGCTTTTACACGAGGTGCACTCGCACGCGGCGACTAGCAACGTCTTCAAGGCGGACGGCGCCGGCATGCGATGCGACTACCTTCCCCTCATCAAGGACCTCACCACGCGGCCGATGTGGGAGCCGCCGCAGGGTAAGGGCAAGGAGGGCATCGAGGACGTCATGGAGATCATGGACGCCTACTGTCTCACTCGAGCGGATTGGGAGAGCGTGTACGAGCTGTGCAAGTTTCCAAAGGGTGTCGGCCCGGAGTTTGTGGACGTGTTGAAGCCGATCGCGACGGCGACGAAGGCGGCGTTTACCAGGGCGTGCAACGCGGGGAGCCGCACCGTGCACAGCGGCATCCTGGTGGAGGACTTCAAGAAGAAGAGGGGCGGTAAGAAGAAGGGCGCGGGCGCGGACGAGGGTGACGACGAGGGCGGCGAGGGCGAAGGAGAGGAGGAGGAGAATCCGTTTGACACCGCGCCCAAGGGTCCGAAGCTGTCGGCGAAGAGGCTCGCCGCCATCGGGTTCGTGGCCAAGGACGACGGGAAGAAGAAGAAGGCGCCCGCCAAGAAGAAGGCTGCGCCCAAGAAGAAAAAGTAGGACGGCATTTTTTACCCACACAAAAAACTCGAACAGTCGAAACGGCGGGCAGGTGAAAAGCTGGCCGGTGACGTCGCTCCTATTTTATCCAGATGTGAGTGCCGAGCCGATCGCCGCCGGTGAGCTCACACCACTGCGACGCGGCTTTAGCTCCCGTCGTCTGTCCCCTGACCATGTCTGCCATGGCCATGCACGCCACCAGGCTCGTCGCGCGCACTTCCGGCGCCGCGACCCTCCGCGCGAGGTCCAGCGCCTTCACCGGCCGGGCCTTCACCGCCGCCCCGGGCTCGAAGCGCGGATTCCGCTCCACCGCGGTCACCTCCATGGCGCTGAACACCGGCATCGTCGGCCTGCCCAACGTCGGCAAGTCCACCCTGTTCAACGCTCTGGTCGAGAACAGCACCGCGGAGGCTGCCAACTACCCTTTCTGCACCATCGAGCCCAACAGCGGCATCGTCCCGGTCCCCGACCAGCGCCTCCAGGCTCTCGCCACCATCTCCGGCACCAAGACGGACAACATCGTCCCAACCACCGTCGAGTTCGTCGACATCGCCGGTCTCGTCAAGGGAGCCGCGGACGGCGCCGGCCTCGGTAACAAGTTTCTCGCCAACATCCGCGAGTGCGACGCCATCGTCCACGTCGTCCGATGCTTCGACGACGACGACGTCATCCACGTCGACGGCAAGGTGGATCCCCTCTCCGACATCTCCGTCATCAACTTTGAGCTCGCGCTCGCGGACATGGCGCAGATCGAGAAGAGGATCGAGCGTCTCAACAAGGGCCGCGCCAAGTCAAACGCCGACAAGGAGGCCGAGGCGGGCGAGCGCGACGCCCTCGATAAGATCAAGGTGCTCCTCGAGGAGGGAACGCCGGCGCGGCTGGCTGATTTAACCGAGGACGAGTGGGCCATGGTGAAGGACCTCTACCTCCTCACCGCCAAGCCCACGATCTACGCGGCGAACGTCAACGAGGACGACCTGGCGGATAAGGGCGACAGCAACCCGCACGTCGCGGTGGTTCGCAAGCACGCCGAGGAGGAGGGCGCGCAGGTGACCATCATCAGCGCGCAGGTTGAGAGCGAGCTCATCAAGCTAGACCCGGAGGAGCGGGACGAGTTCCTCGCCGACCTGGGCGCGGACGAGGGCGGTCTGCAGTCGCTGATCCGCGCCGCGTACAAGCAGCTCAAGCTGCAGACGTACTTCACCACCGGCGAGAAGGAGACGCGCGCGTGGACCATCAAGGAGGGGTTCACGGCGCCGCAGGCGGCGGGGGTCATTCACGGCGATTTTGAGAAGGGGTTCATCAAGGCGGAGACTGTCGGGTACGACGATTTCATCGTGAACAACGGGTTCTCCGGCGCCAAGGAGAAGGGCGTGTGGCGCCTGGAGGGTAAGGAATACGTCGTCAAGGAGGGCGACGTCCTCGTCTTCAAGTTCAACGTGTAAGACTAAGCGTCGGCTTGGCTATTTTTTTAATCTCGATCCATTAACGCCGCGTCATCACCGTCGGTCCTCCCGCGGGTCCGCCACGGAGGGCGAGTACTCGGAGTAGGTATCAGATCCCGAGTATTGCGGCCCCGTGTCATACATCCGCTCGCGTGCCATCATGTTCTCGTGCTCGATGCGACGACGGCGCTCCTCTTGTTCCCACTGAAGCTGCCTCGCGTACCTCTCCCGCTCCTCCCTGTCCCGCTCGGCGGCGATCCTCATCGCCTCCTCCCGCTCGCGCTGCGCCCGCACGTGCTCCATACCGCCCCCCGTCGGCCATCGTCCGATGTTGAAGTCCACCCCGGGTTCCCCCAGCGTGAGCACCTCGGTGGTCACAACCTTGGGATACGCGTGGCGACGTGACCCCTCCACGGGGGGTAAGCCCCTCGTATCGATGTTTACCGCTACGTCCGCGCCCGATCGGTCCTCCGGGGGTACGTACCGCTTGACAGTCAGACCGAGGTTCGCGGTGGGTAGCCTCGCGGGTTCCTGCGCACCCTCCGGCATCACCGCGCGGCTCAACGCGACGACGGTACCCTCGAGACGGAAGCGCTCCTCCGGCGGGGGCGGCGGCTCATCCGGATACCTTCGCCCCTCGCTGGGCAACTTGGGCGGGCTCGGAGGGCCCACTTCCGCCTCGTAGCGACGCGTGAGGACCTCGCCCGTTCCCCGGCTGGACAACGCGCCGGTTCGTCGGCTACTATTCCGTCCGTACCCTGCCGGTGACCCGAACCTTGAGCCGTTATAACGGTCGTCGTGGTCGTCGTAGTAACCCGCGTCGTCGAGGGACGTGAACCCGCCGCCGAAAAAATCGGATCCGCCCGGGGAGGGAGGGCGCCTCGTGAGCGTCTTCGTTCCCCTCCTCGCCGGGGACGGCGTCTTGACCGCGAACACCCAATCGTCCTCGAAGCCGCCCTTACCGCCGCGTCTGCCGCCGCGAACGTGCGCGACGTCCTTTTCTTCTGCTCGTCCTTTCCTTCCGAGCCATTTGCCGACGCAGGCGGAGAACGCGCCGATCGCGGAGCTTCCCATGCAGAGCAGCGTGGCCGCGACCCCGGCGCCGGCTACCGCGAGCGCGAGTCCCGTCCAGTTGTTGTGGTCCTCCTTCGCCATCGGGGGAGGCGCGTGGATGAAGCCGAGGGGTGACCGGGGCGGGGGCGGGGCGGCGATGGGCAGTTTCGCCTGGCACGTGCCGAACTTGTAGTAGTACCCTTCCGCGCACTCGCCGCACGCTATGCCCGTCCAGCCCATACCCTTGAAGCAGTCGCACTGGCCCGTCGCGGGCAGGCACCGGCCGCGTCCCCCGCACGGCGACGTCGTCCCCTCCGGCGACGGGCAAGCCTTGAGCACGTGGGGGCAATCCGCCGGGCAGCACTTATTCGCGGCGTCCGATACGTAAGGCCCCGCGAGGCTGGAACCGGCGTACACGGCCGACGCCGCAGCCTTGACGCTCGCGGTGAGACTGGCGTACTGCCCCGCGGCGGCGACGATCGCCGCGTGCGCCTCGTCGTCGGCATCCGGGTCGTGTAACTCGTCGATGACCGATTGACACGTCTCGCCAACCTCGCAAACGCCGTTGCCGCACGCGCCGGCTCTCGCCAATCCCATCACCCTGGACGCGCGCGTCGCCCACAGCACGTCGCTCATGTTCCCCCTCGTCTCCACCGGCTTGCCGCTTCGCGACGCGAGCTGGTCGATCATGCCGAGAACCTCGATCGACGGGTCAACCCCGGCTTTGAACGGGATCCGAACCGGGATACTCACGGCGACTCCGTTCGGGTCCATCGTCTGTAGCAGCTTCCTACGACCGCTCGCGGGGGGCGGGGGCTTGGGCGGCGGGGGCGGGGGCGTGTACATCACCGTCGCGCCCAGCACAGCGCCGCTCTCCGCGGTCCCGGCGATGATGCTCTCGCTCGTGTTGAGCGCGATGGTGAACCATTCCAGGGCGTGCGCGTTGAACGCGTCGGTTCCCTCGTCGATTATCGACTGCGGGAACCACGCCTTGACCTCGAGCCACACCGGGCACGTGCTCCCGTCACCCTCGCACACCCCACACGCGTCGAACACCCCGGTGGCGCAGCAAAATCCGCCGGCGTCGAGCTTACCCGGGCAGCACTCGCCCCTGACGTCGACGGTCCTTGCCTCGCCGTCGCACTCGCCGCAGGCGTCAACCTTGCCGCTGTAGCAACAGTTCCCGTCGCCGTCGATGACCGCGGGGGTGTCGGGGAGGTGGGTGGGGCAGCACATGCCCACGGCGTCGATGGTCCCCGCGCAGCACCGCCCGTCCAGGGTTCCCAACCGGTCAAACCCGCACACCCGCGAAACGTCGCAAAATAAACCAATCACGGTCGGGCCGCAGTCGCAAACCCCGTCCTCGCACGTGCCCTTGTACGAGCACGTCTCGCGCTCGCAGAAATCGCACTTGTGCGTGTTGCACGGGACCGCATCCTCGGGCGCGGGCGCAGGGCACTTCGATTCGTCGGTATCCACCTCGGCGCCGACGCCCCCCTCGACGCATCGCACCGATCGCTTCATGACCCCCCCGTCGCACTCCTTGTCGCACCTTCCCTCATCCTCCCACTCCCCGACCAGCCACCTCGGGCCGTCGACGCACGCCTGCGTGTGGCATTCACCGTACTCCGCGGGCGGATCGCCGATGAAGTCCTGATACGCGTAGCACTTAGCCACGTCCGTGTCCGCCTTCTCGGTGCCCCGCTCCACGACGCCGTCCGCGGCGGCGCCCCCCGTGGCGTTGGACCCGCCGCCCTGGCCGCTCGGGTTGAGCGGGTCCGCGTTGTGAGCCGTCATCTCCTCCCACATGTCGTCCCGCACGGCGCAGGTCACGTTCCTCCATCGCTGACCCCCGCCGCACGTCACCGAGCACCGTTCCCACGGCCCCGCCTCCCAGTGATGGTACGTGCACGGCCGGAAGTTACACCTCTCCGTAAACGTCGGTACGCTCGCGGAGGTGTTCGCTAAACACAGCGCGTCCGGCACCACCCTCCCTCCAACCGTCACGTTATCCCCGATCCCCACGACGCGAACCGTCGTGGTCGGGTCCACGCTCTTGCACTGCACGAGCCGGCGCCTGAACCCGACCCCGCCGCAAGTCGCGTTGCAATCGCTCCACTCCCCTTCGTCCCACCGGTACACCGGGCACGCGTTCCAGTTGCACTCGCGGAACCCTTCCGGCGCGACGTCCGCGCCGCCGCACTCGTTGAAGTCCACGGGCCCTCCGCTCGGTCCGCCCGCGCATATCACGGAACGTTCCTGCGTCCCGCCGCCGCACGGCGCTGTGCATTCCGTCCACCGCGACGTTACCCACCTGAACGGCGGTCCGAGCGGCGGTGGGCTCGGCGGCGGGGGCGGCGGCGCCGGTGGACTCGGAGGCGGCGGCGCCGCGGGCGGGGACGGGACCGGCGGCGGCGATGGAAGCGGCGGCGGGCTCGGCGTCGGCGGCGGGCTCGGCGGCGAGGGCGGGTTAGGGTACGGCGGCGGGCTCGGCGGCGACGGGGGATTGGGCACCGGCGGCGGTGCCGGGTTGGCCGGCGGCGACGGCGGCGGCGGCGGGGGTACCCTGTACACGTTGACCACGTATTCACCCGTGGTCAGGCCGTCCTCGGCGGTGAGCACGACGCGTATGACGTTCGCGGCGACGTCGCTATACGTCGGAACCGCGACGTTGAGCTTGGATTGCCCCGAGACGTGCGACTCCCCGTCGACGGTCATCGTGCACTTGGACGCGAACGCCGCGGTTGGGGTGATGGACACGGCCGTTACCGTGTAGTCCACGGTGACGTCGTACGAGCGCGTGAGCGCGTGGAAGCCTTGTCCATCGAGTGGCACCGCGGTTGAGCCGATGTTGAGCGCCAGGCCTTGGAGTGAGACGTGCGAGTCCAGGGAGTAGCTCGTGACTCGCACCGCGTACGTCGTCGCCGCGGCGTCGGATGTCCGCGTGACCGTCAGGGATATGTCGTTGTGCCCCGGGGCAATGGCCAGCGCGTCCGTGGTGGCCAGCAGGGCTCTTCGTTTGCCGCTCGGCTGCGCGACGGTCGTGGCCACCGTGAAGGTCTCATCGGTCTCGGGTAGGACGGTGTAGTCGAGCTGCAGGGACGTGCGGTCCGTGCTGACGTTGGCGTTGTACGAGAGCGTGTCCGGGTCGAACGTCGGGCTCAGCGTCGCCACGTCCCCGTTGAACGATAGCGCGGAGAGCTTCGGCGACGCCCCGACCTCGGCGACGCTGCACGCTACCAGGATGCCGACCAGCAGAGCTGAGCTCGCGTGATGCCAACGCCCCGGGCTTCTACCTCCCATCGGGGGTCGACGATGCCTCACTCGCCGCCCCGCGCCGGCCCCGACATCGTCGTCGCACTCTCCCCACGAAACCATGTCGCGACCCTGGCGATGCGCGCCTCTGCCGCGCACGCTCCTATGTCGGAGGAGCCTTCTGAGATTTACCAACGTATTTCCGAGAGAAAACGGCAAATACGGGGACATTTGGCAACATTTAGACCAAGAATGAGGATTCAAGTTAACTCGCCATCGAGGGTCTATTTGCTCTATTTTCGGCGGCGGCGTCCAAAGTGTCGGCGGTGGTTGCCCCAGTCTCCATTGCGAGACGCGTACCCTTTCGCCGGTTGGGTCACGTATCGACGGCGAGAAGAATGGGTCGCACGCTCGCCAAGAAGGGCGGGAGCGCCAAGAAGAAGGGCGGCCACGAGGACTGGATGGATGACGAGATTGACGACGCCAACCGCCTGCGCTCCAAGGACAAAATCGGCTTCGACGCCTCCGACTCGGAGGAGGAGGACCCGGACGCGCACATGGACACCGAGGGCGTCATGGGCATCGGCGCCGACGACTCCGAGGATGACTCCGACCTCGACTCCGATGAGGAAGAGGAGGACGAGGACGGAGAGGAGGACGAGGACGAAGATGACGACGACGACGACGACGACCTCGGTTCGGACGAGGACGAGGATGAGGCGGCGCTGATCCGCGCGATGAAGGCGCAGCAGAAGAAGCTCGCCTCCAAGGGCGTCAAGCGCGCGGACCAGGACGACTCATCCTCTGACGAGGAAGAGGAGTCCGAGGACGACGGTCTGCGCATCAAGGGCCGCAAGAAGTCCGACTTCTACGGCGACGAGGAGGTGGACCACGAGGGGATGAGCGACGAGGACGAGCGTCGCGACGAGGAGAGGGAGGCCAGGCGGCTGCAGCAGGCGCGCGCCGCGGGCATGAGCGCCGCGGACTTCGGACTCTCCGACGAGGACGACTCCGACACAGACGAATCCGACTCCGAACCCGAGGAGGAGGCCACGCTCGGCGCCAAGGCCGCCAAGCTCAGCGCCAAGGGCAAGAAGGCTGAGAAGGAATCGCTAAAGAAGAAATCCAAAAAATCCGCGTCGCTCGGCGCGGCGGTGGAGTCCCTGGGCGGTGACGAGCTCGAGGCGGCCGACGGCGCGGACGCGGAGACCGGGGAGTCCCCCGAGGTCACCGCGCTGGCCAAGGAGCTCACCAAAAACCTGGACGAGGTGCGGAACACGATCGAGCCGCTGTGCAGATACGTCCGCGAGGGCAACATGGTGACCAAGGAGGGAATCTCCTACCTGGACACCAAGCACCTGCTGATGCTCTCCTACTGCGTCAACATCACGTTCTACATGCTTCTCAAGGCGGAGGGTAAGCCGGTGAAGGACCACCCCGTGGTGTTGAGGCTCGTGGAGATTAGGACCTACCTCGAGAAGCTCAGGCCCATCGACAAGAAGCTCAAGTACCAGATCGACAAGCTCCTCAAGATGGCCAAGGACGGCGTGGACGGCGAGGAGGAGGATCCCACCGCCAACGGCGCCGGCGAGGACCCACTGCAGTTCAGGCCCAACCCCGACGCCCTCGTCAGCAAGGTGGACGAGGATGCCGAGGAGGGCGCGGAGGGTGGCGTGTACCGCCCCCCCAAGATGATGCCAACCGCCATGGAGGAATTCGAGGAGGGGGGCAAGAGCTCCAAGCAGAAGCGCGCGGAGAAGGAGGCGAGACGACGGGCGCAGCGCTCATCCCTCATCAAGGTGCGCACCGATTGTTTCCCGGTTGATTGTTTCCCGCGTTCAGTTTCCCGATTGTTTCACCCGTTTTCATCACCGCCATTCGCTTCCTCGGTCTCCGATGGAACTTTCGTCGGTTCCGGACTCGTGGAGATGAGAGGCGACCGGTCGCGAGACCACATGGCGTACACAAACCGTACCACACCTTGGGCAGGGTACCGCTCAAATGCCATGAGCGGAGCTTTCCCAATCAAGGGATGGACATTCATCATTCACCCGGACTTAAACCCGCCGTCGACTACTATTTACCTACCCTCGACGCTGACCCACCGATCCACGACGCGCTCTTCACGAAACGCAGGAACTCGCTCAAGAGCTCGGGGAGGCTCCCGAGGAGCTCGGCGGCGACGAGGGCGACATGCAGAGCGCCTTCGCCAAGCGCGAATTCGCCCGCATGGAGGCGCGCGCCAAGATTGAGGAGGACATGTTCACGCGCGTGCCCCTCTCCAAGACGGAGCGGCGGCGCCAGAAGGCGACGACTCGGTCCGTCAACTCGCTCTCGCAGGTTGGCGACTTTGGCGACGACGTGGCTGACCTCGTGGAGGTTGCCGAGGAGCTCGAGACCAAGAAGCGCACCAGACTCGTGGATACCGTGACGCAGCTGGGCGCCAAGCCCAAGAAGGCCAAGGCGGCTACCGGCGACGAGGACCTGCCCATGCGCGATACCCTCGGGGATCGCCGCGACAAGTACGAACGCGGGGTTACCAGGAAGATGGCCGCCAAGGCCAGGGAGGAGGAAGAAGAGGCTGACCGGGAGGCTGCCCGCGAACGGCGCCGACCCGTGGATGAGGACGAGGAGTACGAGGGCGCCGCGACGCTTCGCGACCGCAAGCGCGCCGCCAAGGAGGAAAAGTACCGCCGCAAGGCTGGCATCATCGCGCGTCCCGAGGAGGAAATGGGCGCCGCCGACAAGCGCAACGTGGGCAAGAAGATCATGGACAACCGCGGTCTCACCCCGCACAGGAACAAGGACCACAAGAACCCACGGAAGAGGCTTCGCGACAAGTACGCCAAGGCGCAGATCCGCCGCAAAGGACAGGTGCGGTCCATGCGCGAGGACGGCGGCGGCTACGCGGGCGAGGTCACGGGTATCAAGACCTCCGTCTCCAAGTCCAGGAGGTTCGGGAAGTGAGCGGGCGCGTAGTATACGATACGACTATGAATTTCATTTTAACGCCAAACGCTGTCTTCTTCAACCGCGCATCTTTGAATCAATCACAACCTACGCGACAATCTTGGAGCTCTTCGCCATGAGCGAGTCCACGACGCGGTCCATGTTCGAGATGGTCTCCAGCGTCGCCTTGTACATGGTGTTGGGCGCGCCGTCGTCGTACACGATGAGGCAGCCCGCGCCCTGGTCCAGGATCCCCTCAAACTTCCCGTCCAATATCATCTGCGAGAGCTTCGTCTCAACCTCAGCGAGGGGCAGGTCAATCAGCTTCGCGACGTGCGCAATCTCCACCGTGCTGAACGGCTCGATCACCCGCAGCAGGTTCTGCTCCATCAGCGAGTCCTGCAGCGCGCCCAGGTGCGCGGCGATGATCGGATCATCCCCGAGTTGCGCCTCGTAAGACGTCAAAGTCGCCTGGAGATCCTTCAGCGAACGCTTGGTGTACGCCGCCGCGACAGCCTTCATCGCGTCCAAAGTCTCGCCCTGGTGCTTCAAACCACCCTTCGAGGAGATCAACGACGCGACGTCCTCCGCCTGGTTGCACATCACCTTGCACATGAGCATGTACTTGAGCGCCGCCACCGCTCGAGCCGAATCGTCGAGGTTGTTGAGCTGCTCGAAAGCCTCGAAAAAGTAAGAGTACGCCGTCTTGTAGTCCTTCTCCTCCGCGTGGAGGATACCGGACTGGAGGTCGATGACGCACTGCAGCGAGGGGGGAACGTAGATCGCGTTCGCGTTGGTCCGGGCCGCGGTCAACGCCGCCTTGGCCTTGGGCATGTTTCGCAGCGCGTAGTGGATCTTAGACTCGAGGAGGTGAATGTCCACGAGCAGGAGCTTATCGTCGAGCTTCTTGACCTCGAACGCCAGGTGTCCGATGAGCTTGAGCGCGTCCTGGAAGGCTTTCATGTCGAGGTAGAGGCCGGAGAGCCTCAGCTCGACGCGGTGCCGGAGGAAGGTTCGCTTCTCCGCCCTGGCCCACGCCACCTGTTCTTTGCACAGCTCCACCTGGAGATCGTCAAAGCCCGGAACGCCGGCGAGGATGTCGATGATGTTCCGAACGATCTTAGCCGTCTTCGCCTTGGGAACCGTGGCGAACAACGGGCGGAGCTCGGTGAGCAGCGTCCTGAGCGCGGGCGCATCTTCGAGCTTGGCGTAGAGCTTTGAGAGCTTATCGATCGCGGACTCCTTCGCCTTGATGCTGTCGCCGTCGGAGCCGCCCGCCCCGAAGATCACGTCGCGGTACGTCGCCACCGCCTCCTGGGGCTTCGAATCCTCGACCTCGGCCCCGGCCTCCACCTTCTTCACCAGTTCCTCCGCGCTCGCCATCTCTCCCCGCACCGAAACCTAGATCGCAACGGATCTGAGTTTTTTAGTTTTTGAAGTGCCGAGGCCCTCCTCGAGTGTTCCGCGACGCCGCGATGGGTCGATAGACGCCTGGGTCCGATCGAGACGCTCTCGCTATCCCTGATGAAACGCTCTCGCTCGCCTCCGAGCGACGCGCCGTTCGTTGTGACCCCACCGCGCCCA
>Ga0209631_10005452_pt1 | contig 13468 bp, 12 predicted proteins | sample COG_08_FD_184752 | JGI IMG/M metagenome (GOLD analysis project Ga0209631, IMG submission 184752) | Pelagic Microbial community sample from North Sea - COGITO 998_met_08 (SPAdes) (version 2) | ecosystem: Environmental > Aquatic > Marine > Neritic zone/Coastal water | place: Helgoland, sampling... | reverse complement strand
AGCGATTAGCTATGCTTTACTATGGAGTAACAGATATCAGAGAATTTTACTCTTCCAATTTAGATTTTTTAAATCAATTTCCATCATGAAAATTCAATATTCATATTTAAAAAATTTTCTGAATACAAACCTAAGTCAAAAAAAACTTAGTGATGTATTCACACAAGTTGGTTTTGAGTGTGAGATAGAGGGAGGTCTAATAGAATTTGACATTACTCCAAATCGAGGGGACGCACTATCACTTAGGGGTTTGGAAAGAGAATTCAATGCATATCAATTAAAAAAACCCAGCCAAAAGCTTGAAACCTCATCACTCAAACTTACCCAAGATAAGAAAATTATCAACCAAATTGATAGCTCTGGTTGTGGTAATTATCATTTAATGCTGGTTAAAGGTTTGCAAGAAATAAAAAATCTAGATTCTAAAAAGCGAAGCTTTATAGAGTCTGCTGGTATTCCATTAATCAATCCTTTGGTTGATTTAGGTAATTATGTGATGTTAGAACTTGGTGCGCCTATGCATGTGTTTAATTTAGCTAAGTTAGTCTTACCAATTAATATTTGCTTTCCTCGAGAAAATCATAATTCTGTAACTGTTATTGGCGGTGACGTAAAAGACGTCCAGCCTTCTTCGTTAACAATTCAGGATCAATCTGGGATTCAAGCAATTGCGGGCATCATTGGTAGCGAAGCATCTTCAGTGTCATCAAACACTTCTAGCATAGCCGTTGAAGCTGCATTCTTTAGGCCTGAGGTTATCGTCAATCAAGCTAGAAAGTATGGACTGGCTACTGATGCTTCTCACCGCTTCGAAAGGGGAGTAGATCCTGAATTACAGCAAACCGCTCTAGAAAGATATCTATTTCTGTTAGATCAAATAGCAGAATATGATTCAGTTGAACTCTATTATTCATATTCTCAAAAGACTAAAAAGAAAAATGTGAAATTGGATGTAGCAAGATTTAATAAATTTTCCGGCCTAAACTTGAAGACAAGCAAAGCAATCCTTATATTGAAAAACCTTGGTTTTAGGGTCCATGCTAGGAGTGAAAAAAATGTAACATTCAATATTCCTAGCCACAGATTTGATATTTCTTTGGAAGAGGATTTGTACGAGGAGTTATTAAGATCTTATGGGTATGACAATATACCTATATCAAAACCAAAAGCGGGTCCAATTACCAAAAATAAGAAGAATAATACATTAGACCATCTTAGACTTGGACTTGTTCATTCTGGTTTTAAAGAACTTATGCATATGCCATTTGTTTCAAGAGACTCCTTCCATCAATTAAATTCTAATAACTGGAAGCCAGCTGAATTACAAAATCCAATAAATGAAAACGAGCCATTGCTTAGAGGAAGTCTTTTCAGATCTTTATTTGCTGCAGTAAACAGCAATGTAAAAAAGGGATACACGTCTATTAAAGTTTTTGAAGCAGGCAATGTGTTTAAAAAAGAAAAAAGTGGCTTCACTCAATCATTACATATATCAGGCATGATCTATTTTCATGAACCTCAACAAACTTGGAGTCAGAAAGAATTGACATATGATTTCTTTTCACTCAAAGCAGAAATCTCTAAATTACTTCAAACCTTAGGCGTACAGAATATTGAGTTTCAAAAAGCGAGTTCTCTCATGCCATTTAATGAAAATGGGCTAGATATATTTATGGGTAAACAAAAGATTGCAGTTATTGGCGAAATAGATCTCTCTGTTACAGAGAAACTTGTCAAGAAACAAGCACACGGATTTGTGATTTATCCCGAAAAAATTTCATCTGCCCCCATTAATTTAAAGATTAAAAAAACCAGCAAATTCCCTCTTTCAAATCGAGATATTAATATTGTTATAAACAAATCTATTTTTTATGAAGAAGTTGAAAGTGCCATCCTTCAAGGAGCAATAAAGCACTTAATCTCCTTTAATCTTATTAATACCTTTGAGGGAAAAGATATTCCCAAGGGCTCTGTTAGCATGACACTAAGGTTTACCTTTCAGAGTAATACTAAATCTTTATTAGAGTCTGAAATCAATAGTTCAATGCAAACTATATTGAAGCTTTTAGAAAAAAGATTGAATGCTAAAATAAGGTCATGAATTTGACCAAAAAAGATCTAAGCGCAATATTAAAAAAAGAATTGAGACTTTCAGTGGATATCTCTGATTCACTGGTCGATGAATTTTTTCAAGCGATAAAAACAACCCTTAGATCTCAAAAAAATATTAAGCTATCTGGATTTGGCTCTTTTGAAACATTTACAACAAAAGAAAGAATGGGAAGAAATCCAAAGAGCATGGAAAATTTCAAGATCCCATCTCAAAATAAAGTTCGCTTTAGTCCAACTTCAAAAGCCAAGTATTTCTTGAACTAAAAATGAAGAAACAGGTACAAAATTTCAATAAATCAGATCTAGTGATTCATCTTTCAAGAAAGTTCTCATCTTTGAATGATGAAACAATCATTGAAGGAATTGATTTAATACTGCAGGAAATAATTAATACCGTTGCATTAGACAATAGAGTTGAAATAAGAGGCTTTGGTTCATTCTCAAAAAAAACTATCAGACCAAGAAAATATATTAACCCTAAGACAAGAGAAGAATCTTATTTAGGTGAAACATCAATTATGCATTTTAAAGCATCCAAGAAGCTGCTGCATGCTCATGACTGATCCAAAAATAATTGTAGCTATTGACACATTTAATCTTGAAAAGGCTAATGCGATTTTAGAACAACTTAATCCAGATCTTTGTCTGGTTAAAATTGGAAGCGTTGTTTTTAACGCCCTTGGAAAATCATTTCTTAAGCATGCATCCTCTCAAGGATTCAAAATTTTCTTAGATTTAAAATTGCATGATATTCCAAATACTGTTCATGAAACAATTACAGGCTTCAATGACTGCAAAATAGATATGCTAACAGTTCATTTATCTGGCGGAGAAGAGATGCTGAAGAAAGCTATCCTTGCAGGTAAATCTATTAATGCCAAAGTTATAGGAGTCTCTATGCTTACAAGCTTAGAAGAGGAAGATTCGTTGGCTTTATTTGATAACAAACTTGAGGATCAAATAAGCAATTTATTTAAAATTGCAGTTAAAGTAAATATAGATGGAATTGTTTGTTCGCCCCATGAGCTAAAAATAGCAAATACAATTTTAGGTTCTCATTCAATAAAAATTACACCGGGCATTAGGGATATAAAAGTAGAAGATGATCAAGCAAGAACCATGAGCGCAAAAGAAGCGATTGAGAGGGGCTCTACATTTTTAGTTATTGGCAGACCAATTACTCAAGCTGAAGATATTTCTCAAGCATTACAGAATTTTAATAATTCCATTTATGAAAAATAGATCTACTAAAAGTATTTTTCTTGATCTCAAGAAACTTTCAAAGTCTACTCATAGCAAACAAAAACTATCCTTTAAGTTTGAGTCTGAGCATTTAGATTATCACTCCCATTTAAAGAATTTTTCTTCTCAACACTATAAATTATTTGAAGAACTTGCACGTAAATTAAATCTTCAAGACTCCATTCATGATCTCTTTAATGGGGAGATTGTAAATAAGACAGAAAATAGACAAGCTTTGCATCATCAATATCGCGATAATCAACCAGCTTTAGAATTCGATTTTAAAAAAATTACAGAACCTTTTATTAAAAGGATTAAAAAAGATGGTTTTAAGAATATTATTACTTTTGGAATTGGCGGTTCCTATGAAGGGCCAAAATTGCTTCAAGAATTTACAAATAAGGAATCATTTAAATTTAATTATTATTTTGTATCTGGACCTGACAAGGATGAGTTTAATTCGATATTAAAATCATTAAGCGGACAAAAGAATTTTTATATTTTTTCATCCAAATCACTGTCAACAGATGAGACTCTTGCATGCTTAAGATGGCTGGGTGCAAAAAGAGATTCAACTAATTCAATAGTAATTACGGCCAACACAGAAAAAGCAAAAACTCTGGGTTTTAATGAAAATTGCATTGTCCCATTTCCAGAAACAGTTGGAGGCAGATATTCAATTTGGTCACCTATCTCCCTCAGTGCGGCGTTAGAAAATAATTTCTCTAAATTTTTAAAGGGTGGCTTTTCTGCAGATAAAATGCTTCTAGGTGGTACAAAAATAGATCTACAATATCAAAAATTTATTAAAATATTGGTATTTTCAGATTTGTGGTTTAGCAACTTTTTAAATAAAAAGAATAGAGTGGTCCTCTCTTACAATTGGAAATTAAGATCTCTGCAAAGTTATATTCAACAACTCGAGATGGAGTCACTTGGAAAGAAGGCAAATCCTAAATCTATATTTAAAGAAACGGGTCAGTCAATATTCGGAGGGTTTGGATCTACTGCTCAACACTCATATTTTCAATTATTGCATCAGGGCACAGCAGAATTCTGTACTGATATAATTTACTCAACCTCAACTAATAGCCCATTATCAAGGGCCCAAGCATTAGGGCAAGCTGCTTTACTATCTTCAGATTTTAAAGAGTCTGTTAATTTACTTGAAAAAACAAATAGTAATTCCCCAGTCAATCTTTTCCATTTAAATAAACTGTCACTTGAAGCTCTCGGTTTTTTATTAGCAACTTGGGAGCATAGAGTTTTTATTGCTGCAAGCATGCTTCAAATTAATCCTTTTGATCAATATGGAGTGGTTGCCGGAAAACTTATTGCAAAGAAATTTCTTAGTTAATGGCATTGAATTTAAAACAAGTTCCTAATACCCCTGGAATATATAAATTTTTTTCTAAAAATAAAATTATATATATCGGTAAAGCAAAAGATTTAAAAAAAAGAGTCTCTTCATATTTTGGAAAATCCTTTAAAGATCGAAAAACAGAGCAAATTAAAATCCTAACCGATAAGATTGAAACTTTTTCAACAACTTCTGAGGCTGAGGCGCTTCTCCTAGAGCAAACTTTAATAAAAGAGAATTTGCCTAGATTTAATATTCTGTTGCGAGATGATAAGACATATCCCTATGTGCATTTTTCAATGAATCATAAATATCCTAGCATCAGTATGAAAAGATCAAAGCACGCTGTTTCAAAAAATTTTTTTGGCCCTTTTATCAGCGTTCAAGCTGTGAAATCTATTATTAAAGATTTGCAGAAGATTTATCAAATTAGAAATTGCACTGATACAACCTTCAACAATAGATCTAGACCATGCATCGAGCATCAAATGCAAAGATGTTCTGCTCCCTGTGTAAATTTTATTTCCGACGTAAGTTACAAGGCAGATATCTCATCTTCGCAACAATACCTTTCTTCCTCTGGAAAAAAAACTAGATTCTTAATGACTGCTCAGATGAAAAAACTTGCTGAACAACATGAATTTGAAAAAGCCAATGAGATTAAAAAAAGGATTAGGAGTTTAGATCTTTTACATCAAGAGCAATCATTTAACAGCTCTTTAATAAGCGTTGATTTTTTTGCGTGCGTTTCTAAGTTTGATAGAACAGGGATAAGCATATTATCAGTGAGAGATGGAAAGATTAGAGGTACTAAAACTCATTTTCTTAAAGGGAACCAATTGAACAATATTGATAGCTTATTACAAAGTTTAATCTTTTCTTATTACCAAAATACTTTCTCTTTACCTGAAAAAATTACTTTAAACATTAAACCTATAAATCTCAATTTAATAAAACAGGCTGTTAACCTTAAATTTGGAAAAGAAATATTAATTTCAACAAACATTAATTCAAATATAAAAAAAGTTGCTAAATTAGCAAAATTAAATGCGTATCAGGCAATTGAAAATCGTCTAAACAAATCTGATAAGTACTCATTCGCTATAAAGGATCTTATTTTTTATTTGGCTAGCTCAAATAAAGATCTTGCTATAGAGGGTTTTGATGTAAGTCATCATGCTGGCAAGGATGCAGTAGCTTCATTAGTTAGATTTTCAGGTAATGGCCCAGAAAAATCTAAATATAGGCTTTTTAATATCCCAAAAGAACTTGCAGGCAATGATACTGGCTCAATTAAGCATGTGCTTGAGAGAAGAATTAATCGATCAATTTCGAATCCCCTGCCTGATATCTTCTTAATTGATGGAGGTAAACTTCAGTTGAATGCTGCACTTTGCGTGACATCTAAGCTTCTTGAAACTGCTCCTCTTATACTCAGTATTGTAAAAGGTTCAAAACGAGTCAGGTCAACAGAAACGATTCTTTCAAATAATGGAATTATTGAAATGCCAAAAGATAGCCCTGGATATGTATTGCTCCAGCAAATTCGAGATGAATCGCATAGATTTGCTATTACTGCTAATAGAAAGAAGAAAAATAAATCAACCAAGTTTTCTGCGCTTGATGAAATTAAAGGTTTGGGAAAAGTAAAAAAAAGAAACATATTAAATCATTTCAAATCACTCAAGAATATTAAAGCAGCAACTAGAGAAGATTTATGCCAAGTGAGCGGAATAAGCATTAAAATAGCTGAAGAAATTAAGAGAAACTTATGATGCATTATTTTATTCAAGCTTTAACACTTTCTAGATTATTTGCTGGTCCCATCATATTTTTTGTCCTTTTATATTTAGAGCAAAATTATTTAGCCTTAATTATTTTTATGTTTGCAGGTTTGTCAGATTATTTTGATGGGTATTTAGCAAGAAGATACTCTTTAGAATCTGTTTTAGGGGAAGTTCTCGATCCAATTGCAGATAAGATCTTAACCTTATTTTTAATAATAACCCTTTCATTTTATCTATATAGTTATTTTGTGGCATTCGTTGGAGCAATTATTATTTCAAGAGAATTTTGGGTTAGTGGATTAAGAGACTTTAATTCACGAAATAATAATATAGATGCCACCGCGGTTTCTCTCTTAGCAAAATTAAAAACTACAACCCAATTTTTTGCATTTGCATTATTTCTTTTGGGAATTGCCTCTAATATTTCTCTCATTACTTTCTGTGCAAATTTTGTTTTTTTTCTATCTATGCTGCTTTCTTTGAAAACCGGCCTTACTTATACTCAAGCTACCTTCAAAAATTCTCCTTAAGGTATAATAATTTTTTTAAATTATTTAAATAAGGCTGCTTTAAAATTGAATTTATTTATTTACGGTGCTGGCGGGCATGCAAAAGTTATTGCCGAATCTGCGGTGAAATTGAGTAATGTTTCGAATATTTTTTTTGTTGATGATAATACTCAAAATCAAGATTTTATTAAAAAATACTCAAATTTTTCACTAATTTCTGAATCTGAAATTCCCAGAAACGCAGCTGATGCTTATGCTATTGTTGGCATAGGCGACAATCAGATCAGGAGCGATATTGCATCAAAATGTACACAGATCCCTTTTATATCAATACTAAGCTCATCATCCATCATTTCAAATTCTGCAAATATTTTAATTGGGTCTTATATAGGTGCAGGGGCTATCATTAATGCAGACTCCTGTGTAAGTAACCATGTAATTATCAATACTCAAGCAGTGATAGAGCATGATTGTGACATTGGAAGTTTTTCTCATATTGGTCCAGGCTCTATACTAGCTGGTGGAGTAAAGGTAGGTAACAATTGCTTTATCGGAGGTGGAGCATTCGTAAATCCAAATCTTTCAATTGCTAATGATGTAGTCATTGGAAGCGGCTCTTTGGTTGTTGATGATATCCATGAATCAGGCACATATATAGGGTCTCCAATTAGAAAAATAAAATAAATTATGAAAAATTCAAGTAAAAAAGTTTTAGTTACTGGCGCAGATGGCTTCATTGGATCACATTTAGTTGAAATGCTATATGAAAAAGGTTTCACGGTAAGAGCACTTGCGCAATATAATTCTTTTAATAATTGGGGCTGGCTAGAAGATGTATCTTGCAAAAAAGAAATTGAAATCATTTCTGGAGATATACGTGATCCATTTTTCTGTAATGATATTTGCAAGGATATAGATTCAATTTTTCATTTAGCAGCATTGATAGCAATACCTTATTCGTATATTGCGCCACAAAGCTATGTAGAAACAAATATTACTGGAACGCTTAATATTTGTATGGCTGCATTGGATAATAATGTTTCACGGGTAATACATACATCAACCAGCGAGGTATACGGTTCAGCGCAATATGTTCCTATTGATGAAAGCCATCCTTTGCAAGCTCAATCTCCATATAGCGCCTCTAAAATTGGAGCCGATGCTATGGCAATGAGTTTTTATAATGCATTTAACTTGCCTCTCTCTATAGCAAGGCCTTTTAACACATATGGCCCAAGACAGTCAGCCAGAGCGTTTATCCCGACAATAATCTCTCAAATTGCTAGCAATCAATCTCAGCTTAAGCTTGGAGATACAACTCCTACACGAGATTTAAATTTTGTATTAGATACTTGCAGAGGTTTTATGTTGTTAGCTGAATCCAGTGATGCGGTTGGCGAGATTGTTAACATAGGCTCAAATGCTGAGCTTTCAATAGGAGAGGTTGCATCGATTATCAAGTCAGAGATGGATAGCGACATTGAAATTGTTCTTGATGAGCAAAGAATTAGACCAAAAAAATCTGAAGTAGTGCGCTTATGGTGTGATAACAAAAAAATTAAAGAGATTGTAAATTTTGTCCCAAAATATGATATTTTTGCCGGCCTCAAAGAGACTATCATATGGTTTCAAGATAAGGAAAATCTTCTTAAGTATAAATCTGATATTTACAATATTTAAAAATTATCAATGTTAGATCAAATATCCCAGTTCATCCAAGAGAAGTTCAATACTAATAATTTTATTCCGCTGCATGAACCAAGGTTTTTAGGCTCAGAAAAGGATTTTTTAAATAAAACAATTGACTCTACTTTTGTCTCTAGTGTTGGGGAGTATGTTGATCAGTTTGAACAAAACATTTCTTCCTTTACCAAATCAAGTCGTGCGATCGCTGTAATGAATGGAACTGCTGCATTGCATCTTTCAATGCTTTTAGCTGGAGTAAAGCCCGGAGATCTTGTGATAACACAAGCTTTAACATTTGTTGCTACCTGTAATGCAATTACTTACTGCAATGCGGAGCCAATTTTGCTTGATGTGGACAAGAAGACGCTGGGGTTATGTCCCATTGCATTAGAATCCTGGCTAGATAAAAATGCTATTTTTGACAAGAATGGGTCTTGTGTATTCAAGAAATCAATGAGGCCTATTAAGGCATGCGTCCCTATGCATACTTTTGGCCATCCGGTGGAAATAGACACTATTATTAATATTTGCAAGAAGTGGAAAATTGCAGTAGTTGAGGATGCCGCTGAATCATTGGGGAGTTTATATAAAAATATTCATACTGGAACATTTGGATTAATAGGCGCTCTTAGTTTCAATGGTAATAAAATTATCACAACTGGTGGGGGAGGAGCTATTTTATGTAATCAAGAGTTATATGCCAAAGGGAAACACCTAAGCACTACAGCGAAGATTCCAAACAACATTCACTTTTTCCATGATCAAATTGGTTTTAATTACAGAATGCCTAATCTTAATGCAGCCCTAGGATGCGCCCAACTAGAATCCCTTAACCTTTTTGTTGAGAAAAAAAGAAATTTAGCTATAGAGTATCAGGAGCTCTTCAAAGATTCAGATTTTTATTTTTTTACTGAGCCTGACAACTGCCGCTCTAATTATTGGTTAAATACGATTTTTTGTCAGGATGAGGAGCATCGTGATGAATTTCTTATCAGTATGAATAATCAAAAAATTATGACACGCCCAATCTGGACGCCCATGAATAAATTACCAATGTTCTCAAATGTTCTTAACGATGGCTTGCCAAATACTGCCTGGCTTGAAGCCCGAATAGTTAATATCCCTAGCAGCGTTACATTATAATTCTATGAAATCAATAAAACCTGCTTCAAAAACTTTAATTATCGCCGAGGTTGGTGTTAACCATAATGGAGATCTTGATTCAGCAAAACAATTAATTAAAGAAGCTGCATTGGCTGGAGCTGATATAGTTAAATTTCAGACTTTTAATGTTGATTTATTAGTCACTGAAAATGCTCCAAAAGCTGCATATCAGAAAAATAAAAATGCAGACAGTGATTCAAATTATGAGATGCTAAAAAGTTTAGAGCTCTCTAGGGAAGATCATTTAAGTCTGATTAAGGAATGTAATCTTCATGGAATTGAGTTTTTTTCAACTGGCTTTGATATAGATAGTTTAAATTTTCTTTTAGAATTAAAAATGAATCGTATTAAAATTCCCTCTGGAGAAATAACCAATTTACCTTTCTTGGAGCATATATCGGGATTCAATTTACCAGTTATCTTATCAACTGGCATGGCTGATATTCCTGATATTGAACATGCCCTTGAAATTCTTTTAGGAAATAAGCTAGCTAAAAGTAATCTTTCAATCTTGCATTGCACTTCTCTTTATCCAGCACCGTTTGAAACGATCAATTTGAATGTAATACCAGCTTTAAAACAAAAATTTAAAATTAACGTTGGATACTCTGATCATACTCTTGGTATTGAGGCAGCTATAGCAGCTGTGACACTTGGAGCACAAATTATTGAAAAACATATGACACTAGATGTAAACTTACCAGGTCCAGATCATAAGGCAAGTATCACCCCTCCAGAGTTTGCAGCAATGGTTAGTGCGATTAGGAATATTGAAGTAGGCTTGGGAGACGGAAAGAAAATTCCTTCTAATAATGAGCTAGAGATGAGACAAATTGCAAGAAAATCAATCATCGCAAGCAAAAAAATTAATGAAGGCGAGGTTTTAACTGCTGATAATATTTCAATCAAAAGACCTGGAACTGGCATTTCCCCTATGAAATTACATGAAGTTATTGGAACTAAAGCCATCAAGCCCTTTTCAAAGGATGATTTAATAGAAACATGAAAAGAAAAATATGTTTTATAACTGGCTCAAGAGCAGAATACGGTTTGTTACGAAAGTTAATTATTATGTCTCAGCAAGATAAGCTCGTTAATATGCAGATGATTGTTACAGGATCTCATCTGTCCAAGCAACATGGTTATACCTATAAAGAGATTGAAAAAGATCATATTAAAATCTCTGATAAAGTAAATTTAAATTTAAAAGGGGATTCACCAGAAGATGTCATTCATTCGATGAGCATTGGTTTAAAAGGCTTCTCTGACTCTTTCCATAAGTTAAAACCTGATTTGATTGTGATTTTAGGCGATCGTTATGAGATCTTTTCAGTGGCCGCTGCCGCTATGATTATGAATATACCAATTGCTCACATTCATGGCGGTGAAGTAACAGAAGGAGCTTATGACGAAGCAATAAGGCATTCAATCTCTAAAATGGCTCATATGCATTTTGTAGCAGCACCTGAATATAGAAAAAGAGTTATTCAGCTAGGTGAAAATCCCAAATCAGTTTTCATGGTAGGCGGTTTAGGTGTAGATGCAATTAACGATTTAAGTTTGCTGGATAAATTAAAACTTGAAAAGTTAATGGGTTTTAAATTTGGACAACGGAACTTGCTAGTGACTATGCATCCTGAAACACTTGAAACAAAACAGCAACAACTAAAAAATGTAAAATCATTACTAACAGCGCTAAGAAATCTCAAAGAAACTAATCTTATTTTTACTATGCCAAATGCAGACCATCTCAATAAAAAAATCGTTTATCTAATTCAAGACTTTTGTCAAAAAAACTCTAATAATTGCTCGCTTTTTCCATCCTTAGGTCAATTGAAATATTTCTCCGCACTACAATTTGTAGATGGAGTTATTGGTAATTCATCAAGCGGTTTACTTGAAGTACCAAGCTTTAAAAAAGGTACGATTAATCTAGGAAAAAGACAAGATGGAAGGTTAAAAGCAAACAGTATAATTGATAGTGATTTCAATAAAAATAATATTTTGAAAGCCGTAAAAAAACTTTACAGTAAAAGTTTTCAAGCACAATTGTCTCTTTCTAGAAATCCCTATGGTGCTCCAGGAGCAAGTTTAAAAATCCATAATAAAATTACTACCATTCCATTGAATTCAGTCTTGCAAAAGAAATTTTATGATCTCAAAGGTAATCCTGGCCCATAGCATGAAAGATAAAATTATTACTGGCGAAAACTTCAGTTTAAAAGCAAATAATACGGTTCTAGATGTCATTGAAATTATTAATGAAAATCAATTTCAAATTTGCTTTATTGTTGATGAAAGCAAATGCTTAATTGGTTCAATTACAGATGGAGATATTAGAAGAGGTCTCATAAGTGGCTTCACTACAGAAAGCGAAGCTTCTCAAGTGATGCAGCAATCACCTATTTCAATTTTAGTTGATCAAGATGAGGCAGATGCCAGAAGAATCATGGAGGAAAAGGATATTAAGCAACTACCCGTAGTGAATCAAGATAATTGCCTAGTTGGCCTCTATCTTTGGGATGAAATAGTAAAAATCCAAGAAAGACAAAATACAATCCTGATTATGGCAGGTGGATTTGGCAAAAGAATGATGCCTTTAACTGAGCATCTTCCAAAACCCATGTTACAGGTTAGAGGAAAACCAATTCTAGAGCACATAATTTTGAATGCTAAAGCACAAGGATTTAACAATTTTCTAATCTCTGTTCATTACTTAGCAGAATCCATTACTCAATATTTTGGCGATGGGTCTAAACTTAATGTTTCGATTGAGTATATTGCAGAAGAAGAGCCATTAGGAACTGCAGGCTGCCTTTCGCTTCTAAATCCACTTCCAAACCTCCCATTCCTAGTAACCAATGGCGATATTATTACAGATGTAAACTACGCACACTTATTAGACTTTCACCTCGCAAATAGCTCTGATGCAACAATGGCAATCAAAAAATATGAATTACAAAATCCATATGGAGTTGTGAATACTGATGGTTTAAATATCTCATCTTTTGAAGAAAAACCCATTCAACTTTCCTACGTAAACGCAGGTATATATGTGATTAACCCCGCTGGATTGCAGCATCTAGAAGTAAACACATTTTGTAACATGCCAGACTTTTTCATGAAATTAAAAGAAAATAATAATCAAATTGCTGCATATCCTATTCATGAAACATGGGCAGATGTTGGCAGCCCCACTGACTTCTCTAAAGCCAATGATGGTGACAGTAGCTTATGACAAAATCTACCAAAACTCTTGCAATCATTCCAGCAAGGTCTGGCTCTAAGGGGCTGCCAGGCAAAAATACAAAATTATTCGGAGGTAAGGAACTTATTGTTTGGTCTATTGAAGCAGCATTGAATTCTGCTATTATTGATACTGTTATAGTTTCCACAGATTCACCAGATATTCAAAAACTTTCACAGATGCATGGAGCCGACACTCCTTTTATTAGACCTCAGAATTTATCGACCGATCACGCCTCTACTATGGATGTCATCAATCATGCTTTGGAATTTGTAGATGAGTTTAAATACTTGGTATTGTTGCAGCCAACTTCTCCATTACGCACAGCTAATCATATTGATGAGGCATTCCTTCAAATGCT
>Ga0209631_10005449_pt1 | contig 13474 bp, 15 predicted proteins | sample COG_08_FD_184752 | JGI IMG/M metagenome (GOLD analysis project Ga0209631, IMG submission 184752) | Pelagic Microbial community sample from North Sea - COGITO 998_met_08 (SPAdes) (version 2) | ecosystem: Environmental > Aquatic > Marine > Neritic zone/Coastal water | place: Helgoland, sampling... | reverse complement strand
TTCAAAAAAATATGACTGGTGACCCGTCTATACAGATCACACAAAATAACTTTCAAAGAACAACCTCGAAAATGAGGGAAAGAGTTCCAACAAATCGAAAAGGCTCATGATCGTCAAGTAATTTCGCGTATTTTTTTAAAAAAAAGTTTTTGCTTATTTTTAATTGATAAAAATTGCTATGGTTGAGATCAATTTGGATACACTCGCCCAAACCTAAATCGCTCTCCAGAGTCAGATTTAATAAACCATCCAAGTTCGATATTTTCCAAATCATGTTTGTACCAAGTGGAATCTTTGTTCGAATAAAAATAAGGGTATGAATACCGATTAGTCCACATCCAGCCATGTTTTGGGAAATAAAGCCAGTTATTATAGGACCCATGTCCAGTGGGATAAATCCAACCGAAATCGTAATGGTAAACCCACTCCACTTGACTCTTCCAATAATACCCAAGCCATTTCAAAAAAAACCAGTTATGGAATCCTGATAATTTTTCTGTTGTATGCCATAATGGGTCATCGAGATTATCACCCCTCACGCACCTAATCCCGACTCTCCTTTGGCTACTTTCTGGCGTAAAGAAATTTCTGTATGCAAGCCGAACTTCATTTCCATACTCTGAACCAGGTTTGCTCCTAAAATTCGCTCCTCTTACGACTCGAGTCATCTGTAATTTTCGAACTGCGTTAATAGGGGATATAAAATCACTCTCGGGTCCACGATTATCTTTAGTTGTCGCTTCATTTTCCCCGTACCACTTGTCGTAATACCAATCCCAACACCATTCACTTACATTTCCCGAAAGGTCATGGATTCCGAAATTTGATTTTTGGTCTTGAGGATTAAAATCTTCACCATCAAAACTGTTTGTTGCCTGAATAATTTCCTGAAAACCATTAAAATAGCCTACTGGTGTTGCAGAATTATCAAATGGATCCCCACTGTAATAATAATTGGACAAAGTTCCGTTTAAATTATTACCCCATGGATATAGCTTCGAATAAAGTCCATCCCGAGCTGCATACTCCCATTCCGCTTCAGTCGGCAACCTATAACCTGTCGCCCCCCAATTAGCGTTGGATTCATTAAGGTCCAATTCACCCTTTCGATATATGGTTGTCTTGTTTTCTTCTAGGTAATAAACAGGCGTCCTGCCTTCTAATTCAGAGCGGGCATTACACCACTTAATGGCATCATACCAATTAAGCATATTCATTGGAAAAATTAAATTTGAATTATCAGTATACCAATAAGGGCCTTCTTTTCGAAAATTTTGAGATGTGGACGAAAATTCATAACCATTATCCATGGCCCAATTCGCAACTTTATCCCAATGCCAAATATGAACCTCATAAACATCCATATAAAATGGAGAGATAGAAAGCGTATGCATTGGTTGCTCGTCTGCTAAATTTTTGTCATCTCCCATCCAATAGAGACCTTCTGGGACAAAACGCATCTCAATACTATCTGAGTATGCAAAATTAGATAAGCAAAACAAGTACAGATATCGAAGCTTTAACTTTGGGCAAGTGCAAGGGAACACATATCAAATTGACAATACGCTTGGTATAAAAGCAAGAAGATAATTTGAACACCATAACGGTGCACCTAAAAACTATCTTTTCCTAGAAAATTTACTTTGGAATTTTTCTACTCTGCCTGCGGTATCAACAAATCTTTTTTCACCAGTATACGCAGGATGAGAGTCCATGGTGATATCTCGAACTACCAGAAAATGGTCTACACCATCGTGATTTTCTGAGTTCTTGGATTTCATCGTTGAATGTGTATAAAACTTTTTTCCTGTAGAAACATCAGTAAAACAGACAGGATTGTTCGTAGGGTGGATATTTTTTTTCACAATAATTTAACCTTGGCGAGCTTTAAACCGGGGATTCGTTTTATTGATTACATACAATCGACCTTTACGGCGAACAACTTTGCAATCGGGATGTCGATTCTTGAGAGTTTTGATAGAAGATGCAACTTTCATAAGGTAATAATCATCTATTTATGACAAAAAAAGTCAAGATTAATGAGTAGATGTTACCTGTTCAAAGTTTGAATTACGATCTTGCAAAAAACAGATTAAGTGACATGTTAGATTACATGTCTACTGAAGAAACTAAACCTACAAAGAGTCGAAACCCTGAAAACTTCACCTTTTTAGATACCGAATCGCTAGATCGGTTTACAACTGACACTGGCAAAATCTTACCTCGTAAATACACAGGCTTGACTCCTATGCAACAACGCAAAGTCTCGAAACTCATTAAAAAGTCTCGTCACATGCAGTTAGCGCTGTAACCAATAAATTTTCAAGATAAGTATCTGCTCAGATACTTAGGTTTAAATCGTGAGCTTTGTTGATTGCAGGGATTCCTTGCTGAAATCAAATCTTTGTGTGTTACCTTCTGAAACAGTTTATGGCTTAGCGTGTTCTGCTCTTTCAGTTGAAGCTATAGAGAAAGTATTTCTTCTAAAAAGTCGCCCTGCTTCAAATCCACTTATTGTTCATGTTTTGAATCATAGGCAGGCTTCTGAGATTAGTTACACGAACAAATTTAGCCAAAAATTAGCTGACGCTTTATGGCCAGGGCCATTAACTTTAATTTTACCTAAAAAGAAATGTATTCCCTATAAAGTTACTGCTGGTTTAAATTCGGTTGCCATTCGCGCCCCATCTCATCGGGACTTCAGGAAAATGCTCAGATCAATTAATATGCCAATAGCTGCTCCTAGTGCCAACAAATCGAATAAAATAAGTCCTACTTGCTACCAAGATGTTATAAGCGAATTCGGAAAAGATTGCCCACCATTAATTGACGGTGGACCCTGTCAGATTGGAATTGAATCAACTGTACTTGATTTAACATTGAAAGTGCCGGAAATCCTTCGGCTTGGATCTTGTACTAAAAGAGAAATTGAGAGTGCTATAGGCATAGAAGTACGAATTCCGGATACAAAAGCGAAGTTACTTAATTCTGGATTAAAAACAAAAAAATCTCCCGGGCTTATGCACAAGCACTATGCCCCAGACACACCACTTTTCATCTACCCTACTCTCGAAAAACTACTTTCCAGCCGATTTTCCGCCAGTTCTGATCTTATTCTACTTCCAAGTCAAAAATGTAGATTAAATGGTGATGTATCAAAAATAAATATTCACTATCTTTCTAAGGAGGGAGAACCTCATGAAATTACCAAAAATCTTTACCTTTCGCTCCGTCACTTAGACAATTTAAACAAAGACAGAATCTATACATCATTATTCCCTTCCGACGATGGCGTTTTTTCTGCAATCAACGATCGGTTGATTAGAGCCTCAACTAAATGCTTATGATAATTTAACCCTGGAGCTTTAATTTCTTCTTGTTTTACTTTGACAATGATGAAATAGATAAGAAATCTAATCATCAAAAATGAAATACCTTCGTTTACTCATCACAATCCTAAGCGTTACCACATTCGTAAGTCTGTCAATTGCACAAACTGATGAGCAACTTCGTGACCCTGAATTTCTGGTTGACCAGTACAATCAATTGGTGGCAAAACACAATGCACTCATCGAAAAAACCAGGCTTTTAATTTCTGATAAAAGTCGTATCCCCGCACCAAGCCCTATTGATGATAACTTAGCTCGGAATCAACTTAATGATGCACTTGCAAAGGTAAGTGTATTGGAAGGTAAAATTGATCAAATCAAACAACAAGAATTGAGGTCAAACTCAGGAAAGGTTTACCTAGAGGACTCAAACAGCAGGCTACGCAGGCAGTTACTCGAGTCCAAAGCTGATCTACAAGATCTGATTCAACGCAATAAAGAATTAACTGCCCAAAATAAAAAACTCACTAATTCCAAGGAATCATTTAATTCTCAGGAAAAAAGTAGCTACTCCAAAATAAGAACTTTAGAGCGTGAAAATTCAACTCTTGAACGAAAACTCAACGACTTAAGAGCGGATAACAATACCTTATCCGCAATTAAAAATAAATTTCAGAAACAAATAGATGGACTTGAAAAGGATTTAGGATTGAGCAAACAACAACTTGCCCGCTTGGAAATTGAAAAAGAGAATCAAAGAATGCGCCTTAGAGATGCTGAAGCCATAAGCAAAAGTAAGGACGAATTAAATAAATCTCTGGAAAACACAGAGGAGTCTTACAGAACCGAGATTGATGCACTCGAAAACGAAGTTGTTCGGTTGGCTGGGGTCGAGAGCCTTCTTAAAGAAAGAAATCTTAACAACGAAAGAGAAAATGAGTTACTTGAGGACAGAATTCGTAACGCCAATATTAATGCAAGTGCCCTACAAGAAGAGGTAGATTCATTAAGAGATTTATCCAACGATTTAAAATTCGAAGTAAGGAGAAAAAATGAGCAACTCGTTGATTTAAATTCGCTCAATGAAGATCTAGCTATGGAAAGTGAAGGATTCAGAAAAAGAAACCAAAATCTCCAATTCTCAGATTCTGCAATGAAAGGTGAACTTTCGAACCTAAAATCAGAGTTGAATTCACTTGGAATTGAAGAAGCTAAAATTTCAGATAAGATGGATGGTATTCGGGATGCAAATGAAATGCTTTTATCAAAAGTTAAAATGCTTGAGGCTGAAAACGATGGAATGAAACAGGCTATCGATTTAATGAGAATTGAAGTTCAGGATATGAACGCAAATGAACAAGCCCTCGTTAATAAGTTAAAGGATATTGATTTCCAAAATAAACAACTTTTAAAAGAATCTACCTCAATGGATGGTGAATCAAAGTTTTTCAAAGATAAAGTCAGGCAACTCGAGATTCAATTAAGTCAAGCAGTTGCTAATGAGCGAATTTTAAATGAAAACTTAAGATCTTCAGAGGAAAGTGTTGCCCAACTTTCCAATAAACTTAACAGCCTTGCTGATAAGGAATCGATTGAGTTTGCCAACCTTGCTCAGGAAGTTCAATTCCTGCAAACCCAACTCAATAATATCGTTGGACAGGAGATGGCCCTCCAAACTAGTATCAAAAGCCTTGAAGCAGAGAATATTAGACTCAACAATGAACTTCAAAGAACAATGGGGCAAATGAGTGACTATACCAGGGAAATATCCATATTAAACAAATCCAATGAAAAACTCATCGATGAAATTGAGTCTACCCAGAATATGAGGGTAAGATTAAGAAATGATATTATTGGGGTTATAGATCAAAATGATCAGGTGCTCCCCAAGGGATACTGATCATTTATTTAGTTTTCAGAAAACTCTCCCATTTTTCTAAACTTATCATACCTTTGAGCGACAATCTCATTAGCACCCAAATCAGATAATTCACTCAAGTTAGAAGCTAATGTCTTTCTTATGCTCATTGCAGTGGAATCCCAATTCCGATGAGCACCACCAACTGGTTCAGGTATGACTTCATCAACAATACCCAATTTCAATAGTTCAGAAGCATCCAATTTTAATGCTTCTGCAGCATTTGATGAAAACGCACGATCTTTCCATAAAATGGCCGCGCAACCTTCTGGCGAGATTACCGAATAGTAAGCATTCTCAAGAATCAAAACTTTATTCGCTACCGCAATCCCTAGGGCTCCACCAGAACCACCCTCTCCTATTACTAAAGCAACTATCGGCACACTTATAGATGCCATCTCTCGCAGATTAACCGCAATCGCTTCGGCCACATGCCTCTCCTCTGCACCAATACCCGGAAAAGCACCGGGGGTATCAACTATCGAAATAATGGGGAGGCCAAATTTATCGGCTAAATTCATTAACCTTAGCGCTTTTCTATAACCTTCGGGGTTTGGACAGCCGAAATTCCTTTTCAAATTATCTTCTGTATTCCTCCCTTTCTGCTGGGCAATAACCATAACACTTGTCCCTTCAAAGGTAGCAACCCCCCCAACAATTGCTAAGTCATCTTTAAAAGAACGATCGCCGTGCAGTTCTTCAAAATTGTTAAAGATTCGTTCTATATAATCGAGAGAGTAAGGACGATTAGGATGTCTGGACAATTGAACTTTTTGCCATGGGGTAAGGTCTGAATAAACAAGGCGTTTAGTTTGCTCAATTTTCTTTTCTATCGCTTTGATCTCGGTGGAGAAATCGAGATCAGAATCATGAGAAGATTTCACGATCTCTTCGAGCTGTTTTTCTAAATCCAGCAACGGTTTTTCAAACTCTAAGCTATGTTTTTTCATATTTTAATATAAACAATTTCATTTTAAGGTCAGTACCTTTTTAACATTTCGTATTCGCATTAGACCTTTAACTATAAAAAACTAAAAGGCAGAAATGGTAAAGTGATTAAAAGATCTACTAAAGAGAATCTGATTGATCATTTTTCAATTCTTCTTTCCATCCTAAAATTCGTGCTTTAGCTGTTGCTTCCTCGGCACCCTCCTTATCCCCTTTCTTAACTAAGATCCGAGCCAGACTGACTAAAGATGCTAAATCATTAGGCTCAACCTGTAGTGCCTGCCTGCAAAAAGATTCTGCTTCATCAACCTGGTCAATTGCGAGGCTAACTTCAGATATAGCTCTTAGTGCTTCTAGATTAGAGGGTTCGGTACCCAAAACATTATTCAGAAGATTTTTAGCTTCAACTTCATCTCCTATTGAAAAAGCCAAAATTGCATCGTTTATCATTTCACTAATCGCGTCTAAAACCATAGTTATAAGCTTTATACAATAATATTTTCAGGCAAGAATAAAAGAACCAACAACGCTAAATCCTTGTCAGTTTGTGTCTTTAGTTACATCATAGTTTTAATTATACTTAATCCAATATAACCCTGCATATGCTTTCAAATAATTTAGAGTTTAAAAAACTGCTTCTGCTTCACGGCAAAGATAGAAGAAAGCAATCTATGGAAACAGAATTAGAAAATTTACCACATTCTATTTCTCATATCGACTCAAAGATAGAGCTTGAAAATGCTACTATTGCTTCCGCCACTCAAGAACTTAAAAATTTAGAGATCGAAAGTAATTCTCTTGAAAATGAAATTAATTCATTATCCGAGCAGATTGTTCGTCAAAAAAACAAACAGCTTGAAGTTAAGAAAAACGAAGAATATCAGGCACTTGAAAATGAAATTGCGGGATTGATTGACCAGCAATCTCTAAAGGAAGACGAACATATCGAAATCCTTTTAAAACTTGATGACGCAAAAGAAACTTCAAAAATCGCTGAGAGCAAAATTCGTGATAAAGTTAAACTTTTAGAAATCGATAGAAAAAAACTTTCTGAAAAAGGCACTGAATTAAATTCTGAAGTTGCTAGACTTAACTCCGAAATTGAAGAAACTATAACTGACATTGATGAATCACTGATTCTTGGTTATGCGAGAACGAAGAAAGTAGTTTCCCGACCACCCTACATTGCTCCTCTCGAGGACCAAAAATGCTCAGGTTGTAATTTACGAGTCTCTAATGATGTAGTTTCGTCGGTTCTCGTGGAACAAAAATTAACTCATTGTGATCAATGCGGGCGAATTGTTTATTTTGAACGTTAAAAATATAAATTACGACTGTAGACCTTTTTTAAATTTCCGGGAAGCGGTCATTCGCTGTTTTCACTTCAGTAAAAACAGAGGAAAGTCCGGACATCACAGGGCAGAATTCCTCGTGAAAACGAGGGGGACTTACTTTAAAATAAGTTCACGGCTAGTGCAGCAGAAAATAAACCACCCTGATTTCAGGGAAAGGGTGAAAAGGTGGGGTAAGAGCCCACCGCCACAAAGGCAACTTAGTGGGCAATGTAAACCCAATTCGATGCAAGGCGAAATAGGAAACCAGGTTGCCCGCCCATTGGTTTCGGGTACGCCGCACCTTCGCTCTAGAAGGATTAATGCAAATTAATAGATAAATGAATGATAGATTGACTTATGTCATGAACAGAATCTGGCTTATAGCTTCCCGGAATCTTTTTCAATTGACGAACTTGATAAAATAAGAAGAATGAGTACCCCTTATGGCAAATACAAAGTCAGCAATTAAAAACATTCGGAAAAACCGAGCACGCTATCAACAGAATCGTGCCGTACTCAGCAGATTAAAAACTTTAGAAAAAAAGTTTTACTCAGTACTTGATACTAAAGATTTAGAATCTTCAACCTTAGCTTCGAAATCTTTTATTTCTGCTCTTGAAAAGGCCACTAAATCTTCCTTGGTACATCCAAATAAAGTTTCCCGTAAAAAATCAAGATCTGCTAGCCTACTAGCATCTTTGAATTCTTAAAATTCCTGGCATTTAAATATGCCTTGAGTCATTCTCGTCTTTTTGCGAGTAGCCGCTCTCTTGTCTATCGTGATTAACTTTATTCTTTTTTAAATAGGCTTCATGTATGTCATTTGCATCCATTCCCATCACCTGAGCCAAAGATATAAGGAAGTGGAATAAATCGACAATTTCGACCTTTGCATTCTGCTTATCAAAGTCTTGATATTTTGCCCACCATTTCCATGGTACTGAATCAGTGAGTTCAGCTAATTCCTGCTGCATCGCTCTAACATAATTAAGGATCCATTTTGTCCGATCTTCATCCGACAAATCAGTCATATCAACACCAATCCTCTTATTGAGTTGCTCTTGTAATTCAAAAATATTTTCTAGTTTATCCATAAAGGAGTAATAAAGAATCAATTTACTACCTTTAGCAAGTGGTTTTCAACATGATTAGCTTTGGTTACTTTTTGTAATCAGCTACTAAGATCATAAAATCATTAATTTTGACTCTTCTTTTGTTGTAAGAACCTATTTTCTCTGTTCTTTATTATTAATTCGATTGGAGTATTAACTAACTCGAATTATTACCTTTTTCTTAACCTGTCCAACTACTATGAAATCTAGACTTCGATCACGCTGGTATCGCCCAAATGAAAAACCACTAGAATCTCCTAGTGAAAATAAAAAAAGTACGGAGCCTTTTGGTGAGTTACAAAGCTCAGACTCCAAACTTGTTGACGACCTTTCAAAAATAAAAGCCCCAGCGAAAAGAGAAACTCGTAATTATTCGAATAATAACGACAATTCAAATAACAGAGGAAATAAAAGCCGACCAAAACATCAGAAGAAACCAAGAGAGAGAAACGATTCAAACTCGAATGATTCGGAGAATAGGAATAACAGAAAAAAAGATTATTCTTCAAATAAAAGACCCAAACCTGATGACCAGGATCACAAACCACGCAGAAAGAGAAAAAAATCTTATCCGGATGATAGGAAAAAAAGTAAATCTCCGAACAACAGGAACACTCAAGTTGAAAAGAATTCTCCAAAAAAATCTGGCATTAGCGGCTTTTTATCTAAAATTTTCGGAGGGTAATGCCTTAGCTAATGGGACGTTTTAGTCCTAACTAGATGGATGTTTTAAGAATTCGTGGTGAAATCCCCCTCCAAGGGGAGGTCAATATTAGTGGATCCAAAAACGCCGCACTTCCTCAATTCGCGGCAACTTTATTAAGCCCTGAAAAAAGCATTCTAAAAAATGTTCCCGAACTGAGCGACATTCAGTTTATGGGTGAAATTATTTCTAAACTCGGTGCCGATGTTAACCAATTAGATAAAACAACATGGGAAATTAATCCTGCAAATATTTCTCATTGTGCACCTTATGAATTGGTTCGAAAAATGAGAGCTTCTATTTGCTTACTCGGCCCCCTTGTTGGCAGATTAAGAAAAGCGGAAGTGCCAATGCCAGGTGGGTGCGTAATTGGACAAAGACCAATAGATATACATGTTCGTGCACTAGAGGGTCTAGGGGCGAATGTTAAGCTTGATCAGGGCAAGGTCATAGTTGAGGCCAAGAACCTTGCAGGCACTCGATTATTCCTTGGTGGAAGGCATGGAAGTACTGTTACTGGGACATCCAATGCAATCATGGCAGCGGTTCTAGCACCTGGCTCGACAAAAATAGAAAGTGCTGCCTGTGAACCTGAGATTGTTGACCTTTGCGATATGCTAGTAAAAATGGGTGCAAAGATAAAAGGAATTGGCACGCATATCCTTGAAATCAATGGCGTAAATCAACTTCAAGGTTGTACCCATGAGGTAATACCAGATCGAATTGAAGCGGCAACATACGCGATTGCTGCTGCTATAACGAATGGAAGTATTCTCATAAATAATTTACATACTGAACATTTGGGGAGTTTTATCAATTTATTGATCGAAAGTGGAATTACTGTAAGAAATTCGCAACAAAAACAAATCTCGGTTAAATTGGAACAAGAGTGCATCCAATCATTTGAGCTTAATACATTACCCTACCCTGGATTCCCCACAGATTTACAAGCGCAGTGCTGTGCACTGGCATGTAAAGCCGAGGGGGTAAGTATTTTAACGGAGCGCGTATATCCTAGCCGGTTTATGCATGTACCTGAACTCTTACGAATGGGAGCTGATATTTCAATGGAAGGGGCTAGTTGTATAGTAAAAGGTGGTATAAACCTAATTGGTGCTCCTGTAATGGCTTCAGACTTAAGGGCAAGTGCCGCACTCATACTTGCTGGACTTGCTGCAAAGGGAAAAACCTGGGTTCAAAGAATATACCACCTCGATCGAGGCTATGACTCATTTGAAAAAAAGCTTCAGGCTTTAGGAGCAAACATTGAAAGAGTCCCCCAAAGCAAACTACCCAAATCTTTTTGATAGAATTAAAACATTTATGATGAAGGAAGAAAATTCAGACAACAGTGATACATTTGACCACCCTCATCGACTTCCAAGTGAATTGGACGCAGCATTGCGGCCACCCTCATTCGCAGATTTCACTGGTCAACAAAAGACCATCGAAAGACTGGAAGTCATGGTTGGTGCTGCAGTAAAACGTGAGGAACCACTTAAACATGTTTTACTTTGCGGACCACCCGGTCTCGGAAAAACAACCTTAGCACATATAATTGGTAAAGAATTAGAAAGAGAGGTAAGAATAACATCTGGTCCAGTTATAGATAAACCTGGTGACTTAGCTGGATTATTAACTAATCTACAAGAAGGAGATGTCTTATTTATTGACGAGATTCACCGTATCCCAAAGACCGTAGAGGAATACCTATATTCAGCAATGGAAGATTATCGAATCGATATAATGATCGATCAGGGTCCCAATGCAAGAAGCGTAAGGCTGGATATCCCGAGGTTTACCCTGATTGGGGCAACAACAAGGGTTGGACTGCTTACCTCGCCCATGAGGAGTCGGTTCACCCTTCAAACAAGGCTAGATTATTACCACCGTGACGACTTGACAAAAATTGTTTTAAGAAGTTGCGAGTTGTTAAATTGTACAATTTCCAAAGGTGGTGCAGATGAAATAGCTGGCCGTGCAAGAGGAACACCTCGCATCGCAAACAACTTAATTCACTTTACTAGAGACTACACTCAACAAAGAGCGGATGGCAAAATATCCAGAGAAATTGCCAGTCAGGCTTTAGAACTACTTGAAATTGATGGTAAAGGCCTCGATGAAATGGATAAGAGAATTCTCAGGATCATTGGGGAGAATTATAAAGGCGGCCCAGTCGGTCTTGGCACGATAGCTGTCGCAGTGGGCGAAGAACAACATACACTGGAAGAAGTGCATGAGCCTTTTCTTATTCAGGAAGGTTACCTAAAACGAACTCCTCAAGGTAGAATGCTGACTCTAAAAGGGTGGGAGATAACTGGGCTATCCAACAATCAAGCTACTGACTCAGGACAAACTTCTTTTATCTAGGAGAGAATTTTGAATAAAAGCAAAAAGATGCCTAAAAGAAAGACTGACTTCTTCAGCATGAGTTTTTTGAAAATCTTTCATCTCTAATAAAGTAAAATTCTTTATTCGATATACTTCAAGAGGGTTAAATACTATTTCTCTTTCGTAAAAGAGTTTGTAGACTCGAACAAATTCGTTTCCAGTTTCCCTGCACGGACTGCAACGAAATATTTCTTTAAAAGAATCTTTTTGAACTTCCACACTTAGCTCTTCCATACATTCCCGAACTGCAGCTTCCAAGTAGCTTTCCCCTGCATCGACATGTCCAGAACAACTACTTGTCCAAAACAATGGATCCAAATCTTTTTTTGCTGAACGTTGTTGCAATATCCATTTCCCTGAAGGTCTTTGAATCATTATATGCACAGCTCTGTGGAGAAACCCTCTTTCATGCACCTGATACCTTGTATCTTGTCCAACAACTTGATCAGACAAATCAACTACATCAAACATCTCATCCATCTATCAAAGTAATTAAATTAAGTTTATGGTTGGCTATTAGTATGTGAACTCATTATTGAAAGATAAAGTGGATGTGCGTTTTAAAATTCTTGGCTCAAGTAGCTCTGGTAATTCTGCTCTTTTACAAGTAGCAAATTCAACTATTTTGATTGACGCTGGCATGTCTGGCAAGAAATTAGAATTACTTTTAAAAAATCAGGGCATTAGTGCAGAGGCATTGGATGCAGTTTTCTTGACGCACGAACATAATGACCATTCAGCAGGAGTTCGCGGATTATCAAAATTTAAAAGGCTGCCCTTCTACGCAAATCAAGATACAATCCAAGCCATACAATCAAAATTAAAAAATAGACCTAATTGGAAAGTCTTCGAAACTGGAAAAGCTTTCACATTTGGTCCATTCACTATTCATCCGTTCAGCGTACCTCATGACGCATACGACCCAGTTGGTTTTTATTTCGAATGGGGAAAAGATGACCTTTTTGAACCACCTTCCAGTTTGGCCTGGGTAACTGATCTAGGATTTGTCCCAACATTGGTCCGGGAGAAAGTTAGAACAGCAAAAATTCTCGTAATTGAGGCAAATCATTGCTCTAAAATGCTCGAAGATGACAACAAGCGTCCCTGGAGTCTAAAACAGCGGATTCGTGGCAGGCATGGGCACCTATCAAATGATAATACCTTTGAAATGCTTCAGTCAATAAGAGGATCTTGCTGGGAAAAGGTGTTCTTAATGCACCTTAGCAAAGACTGTAATAACATTCAGAAAGTTCAGGAAAGATTCTCACAATTAAATGGACATGGAAAAAAATTCTCCACTTTCGTCATCGACCCATGTTCATCAAAAAGTATACCCCTATGAAAAAACTACTTCGACAAACTAAAGTTATCGCTACGATTGGCCCTGCGACAGAAAGCGAAGAAATGCTGGAAGCAATTATAAAGGAAGGGGTTGATGTTTGCCGAATTAATATGGCTCATGCCGACCACAACTGGGTAAGAGAGATTTCTGCAAAAATAAGATCCGTTGGAAAAAGACTCAACCGCGAGCCTGCAATCATGATGGATGTAAAAGGACCAGAGATTCGCACCGGCTACTTACAGGAAGAGATTCATCTTAAAGAAAATGATCCACTCGATATAATATTTATAGCACAACCTGTTCCGCCAATCTCAGACGGAGTATGGCAAATCGAAGTCAACTATGACAAACTGCCAAGTCACTTGAAGCAAGGTGATACTATGTTATTGGATAACGG